>Ga0265297_10001918_pt1 | contig 45190 bp, 42 predicted proteins | sample Munlanlwell13791_FD_192502 | JGI IMG/M metagenome (GOLD analysis project Ga0265297, IMG submission 192502) | Leachate microbial communities from a municipal landfill in Southern Ontario, Canada - Leachate well 137-91 | ecosystem: Engineered > Solid waste > Landfill > Unclassified | place...
AGGGAGGTCCTCGAGGCCATGGTGTACGAGGCCGACCGCTACGGGGAAACGGTTTCCGCGTGGAACGGCTGCGCGAAAGGGGACGAGGAGCTCTCTTCCTTCCTGAAATTCGCCGCAAACGACATCGAGGCCGACCGCTCCAGGGCCGGAGTCCTGAAAAAAAGCCTCGGCCGCTTCATTCTCAGGATGGGCCTGCGCTGAACGAAGAGATTATCCCCCCGAGCGTCCTGTTGATGTTGAACCTGTCAGTGATTACCGTGCCGTTGACAAGGGCTTGCGGCACCATTCTCTGGCTCTGGTTCAAGACGGTCTGGTTGGCGAAATCCTGGTAGGCGTATGAGCCGTTCTGGCTCGTGATGTCGTATTTCCTCCATTCGACCTCGGGATGGTCCGCCTCGAGCCTCTCGATTTCAGGCGCCAGCGCCTTGCACGCCGAGCAGTGCGGGGTATAGAAATAATACACGATGAGCGCGCCGCTTCCGTTCGTGATTTCCGAGAAGTCGAATTCGGGCCTCTTGAAGAACTCGGTGTCGGTGTTGACCACGTCGCTGACGTTTCGCGTGAACGAGAGGTTCGACGTGTCCGGGAGCGGGTAAGGCTCCGGTTCGGCCTGCGCGGATTCATCGGCCTGCGGTTGCGGTTCCTGTGCTGCGTCCGCGGCTTCCTGCGCCCCCTGCCTGTCCGTGCAGCCCAGCATCGCCGCGGTGATGATTACGAATAGGATGGAAATTGCGATGGCCGCTCTCATGTTTTTCATATCTCCGGGCAGGGTTTAAACGCTTTGCCCGGCCATCCAGACCCCTGGATTCGATGCCCACATTATTTTCCTGGAATTTTGTGCCTGCGCCATTATTCTATCCGGAAAAATATTAATACCGCCAAAAACCCCCCTCTCAGCAGGGATGATATGTGCAAATTTTCAGTATTCCTGGCTCTGGCGCTCCTCGTTCCGGTATCTATGGCGGAATTCTCCCGCCCTTGGGAAGACGAATCCTGGGTCGAAGGAAACCCTAACATCTGGACATCCGGGAAGGCGTACTGGTGGAATCTGGGGGAGTTCCAAAAAACGCTGGACAGCGCGGATAATCCGTCTGTTTCCCGGATTCCAATCGAGGAACCTGGGGCCAGCTACCTATCCGAAGCCAAAGAGCACTCGGATGAAGCGGGCATTGACATGGGCCGCTGCCATGCGGACGTTTTACTCGCGCTTGGAGCCTTCCCGACTTTCCCCTCGATTGCATTTGTGGCAATATTCTCGGAATCATCAGCCTGCACGGCTTATTCATCCGACTGGAGGTTTTCAGTTGATTCGTACTTGCTCGCTGTCGAAGACAGCATCGAGGCTTCAGAAAAAGCGGTGTCTGAGGCAAGGGCTGATTATGAACGCATGGAATACCTCGGCCTTTGCGGCGACGATTACACGGGCCCCGGAAGCGAATACTGTTCTGCCATGGAAAGCGCGTTCCAAAGCGTCGATGAGGGCGTCGCCGAAGGCGATTTCGGGAAATTCGCGCTGGTCCGGCAATACTCCGGCGAGCTCGAAGCCGGACTGTCAAAAGATACCCCTGATTTGGGGAAGTCCCCGGTGATTCTGGGCCTCGTTTGGGGGGACGAAGGGGTCGTCAAATCGTTCAGGAACCTCCGTTCCTCGGCTCAATCCGCATGCCAGGCCGCGGAAAAATACCATTCCGAAACGGCGGCCGAAGCGGCGGTTAGAAAAACGCTCGCAGAGTCGCGGATGAAAGCCCTTGAATCCGAAGAGGCCCGTAAAATCTCCCGCGGGCCATCCGGATTCGATTCCGGCAATGCCGGCTCTGTCTCCGAACGGTATTCCGGCTTGATTGGGGAAAAGAGACGGCTTGACGCTCTGCTTTCTGAATCTAAGCTTCAGTATTCCAGGACCATGGAACCCGGGTATCTGGCGAAATCGGTTTCACTGGCGGAATCGTCCGGGGAGGGGTTCAGTGATATGGCCGATGAGGCGGAATCCCTGTTATCCGATGCCCGCGATACCATGGACGAACAAAGGGAAGAGGCGCTCTCCGAGATATCCGCTACAGAGCGGGCGTTCAAATCCGCGCCGCCCGGTGATGAGGCCGCGGATTTGCTCGATGATGCGAAAACCAGCTTTCAATCCGCGGAATCCGCGCGGACTCTCGGTTCGGGATTCGAGCGTTACCAGAAGGCGGCCGCCCTGTCGCGGGCCGCGCGCAATGCCGAATCTTTCGCTTCAGAACATAGCGCCGTTGCATCTGCCTCCTCGTTGAAATCGTTGATTGAAAGGGCGGAAAAAGACGGGATAAACGCGGTTAGCGAAAAGGAGAACCTCGGGTTGCTGGCAATGCTTCCTGCGTCGGAGGTTGCCGGCGCGGTGCAATCCTCAATTGACAGCATCGTGGCCAAGGCGCGCGTAAAATACGAAAGCAACCTTCTGGAGCGGAGGGTGCTGATTTCGGATAAAATCTCCCTGGCCGGTCCAGCCGCAGCTGACCTTAATACGGACCTGGCCCGGTGCGAAGAAGGCCTGATAGTCGACGGGGCCCTCGTCCTTCCGGATTCGATCGGCAGCCTGAAACGGCTCGATTCGGATTACGCCGGCCTGGAAGATGTGCTGGAGGAATACGCCTCAGATACCGTTGGCAACGCCATGTCGGTATCCGCCAATCCGTTCGTTCCATTGGCAAGACTGGACGAGCCTTCGGATATACTCCTCGACGTCGTCATGGCAAATCCGCGGCCCTACAATGCATCTCATGTCAATGCCCAGATACGGATGGGCGAGCCATTCGATTTTCTCTTCAGCGATATCACGCGGGGCCAGGAAGGGGTGGAAAGCATCCGCTCCCTGGAAGGGGGGAAGACGATATCCGTGATGCTCTCCTCCGTTGCGCCTTATGAGGCCAGGCGCATCACATTCGTGAAAAACAGCATAATCGCCCGTACGCTCAAGCGGACGGTTCACGCCGAAGGGTTGGGCAACGGCAGGGCAAGGGTGCGGGAGCAGGTTGATTTTACCCTGGATTGCAGCGCATCCGCGCTAAGCATCCCGGCAGGCATGGAACAGGCCATGCTTGACGGCGCCGCCCCTGAAGGGATGATATCCCCCGGGAAGCACAGCATCGCCTCGGACCAGGTCATGGAAAATGCATATGCGGAGAACGTGGAAAACATCAAGGCATACCGCATCGGAACGAACTCACGTGTAGAATACGACGTCCGGTTGATGCCTGCGATGGATATGGCCAGCGCGAGGGTGTTCCTTGCAAGCATAAACGACTCCCGCATTTCATCGTTCGACGTCACCTGCGCCACTGGAGAATACCTGAAGGAAAAGGCCCGGATATCCGATACCGGATACTCCGTGCTCGTCACGGGGTTGAAAAAAAACCAGGAAGTTGTGCTCAAAGTCCATTACCAGGTTGAAGACACGGAATCATTCGTTAAGGAAAGGCTGTCGTCAATCGAAGGATTGGACCTGGGGCCCTCTGCAAATGATATGGTGCAACAGGCGAAATCCCAAGCCGCTATGGGCAACGCAACCGAAGCGCTGGCATTTATAGAACGGGCGGTGTCCACGGCCAAGGAAGAGGAAAAAGCCAAATCCAAGCTGCAATCTCAATGCGATTCAATCGAAAAAACGCTTCGCGGGGAGCTTGCCGAAGTCCAATCAGCTTTGGAGGGCGCCAACTCCACATCGCCCTTCATGTTAAAACTTGTTTCCCGGAAAAATGAGCTTGAGAGGGCCCTTTCCGAATCCAACGCGAGCGACCTGCCCCTCCGGATGGAAAATCTGCAGAAAATAGACGGGAAGTGGCTCGAAAAAGAACTCGCCTCCCTGAAGAAGGACCTTTATTCGCGATATAATGGAATCCGCGAGCGCTTCTACGCCTCGGGCAACACTACAACGCCCGCCGAATTCCTTTCTTTCGAAGAAGCATACCGCCGGCTCGAAACCGGGGCGCGCCTTGAATACGGTGTCGATGCAATCCAACAGCTCGAATCTGCCGAACGCTCTGTGAGCGGGCAGGAAGCGCTGTATGAAACGAAAAAATCGGGCATGCGCGCCCTTTTCGAGATCATCAAAAGGGAAACCATCGATTCGCTCGAGCGCTATTTGCGCCAAGCTTCCGCAGCGAAGGGGACCGATTACAGCAGAATGTTCGTAGAAAGCGAGAAGAAAGTGAATTCGCTGGTCGCTGAAGCGGAAGATTCGATAGACTCCGACCCCCGGATTTTCCAGTCGAGGCTGGGCGAACTCAACAGGAGCCGGGGAAGGATGGAATCTGCGCTGGATTCCCTGAAAAACGAAAGCGAAGCGCGCATGTCCATGCTCGAATCAATCCTGGCTTCCCGGAAAATCGCCCCTGAGAAAAAATCCGAACTCGGGGCCAAGCTGGATTCCATCCGAAAAATGGCCGAAGCCGGAGACTACGTCAATGCCTTGCGTGCCCAAAGCGCCCTGACAAAAGAGCTGGACTCGATTGAAGAGCCCGAAGGAAGCGGATTGCTGATACTCGGCGTCACCGGCATCGCCCTGCTCGCAGGAATCGGCGTCTATATGATGAAAAATCCTAAAGGGAAGAAGGAACCGCGGCAACTCACTTCTTTTTCTGCCCCGCATCCTCAGCATCAATCGAGGCAGGGGCCGAAGGCCTTACAAGGACCGCAGGGTCGTTCGTCTCGAAGCTCGCCGTCGCCCGGCCATCCCCATTCGCCTGAACGCGGAGACCCCACACAGGCAGGCCGCTGAGCTGGGACGTTTCGCCTTCGGTTGTCCCGTCGAAATTGTACCTGACCGTGACAAGGACGACCTGCGTCCTTTCAGCCGGCGCGGCGGTGGCTATCCTCTCGGTTTCGTAAACGAAAGCCACGCCCCTCTCGTCAATCTGCGCGACTTCGAGCCGCCCCACTTCCATGACGACCGCCCTGCCGGCCCGGACAGACATGACTTCGTCGCCGAAAGACACGGTCACGCTGTATTGCCTGGCCTCGCCGGGGGTTTCCGGATGCGGAATCACCAATCTTTCCGATATGCATGAATAGAAGCCGTCTTCGTTGCCGGCGTTGCTTTCCTGGCAGGATGTCGCAATGCTTTCGATGATGCAGTTCTGCACCCTGGTCCTCTGCGTCCTCTGGCACCTCTCCGTGGGGGTTTCCACCCTTGCCGGGGCGGCGGAAGCCGAAGCGGCCGGCCTTGCGGCCTGCGTCGTCGCCTGCGTCGTGGCGCATCCATAGAGCGCGCCTGCGGCCATGCCTGAAAAAGCGAGATTCCTTGCAGTCGTCCTGAGCGTCATACGTCAGTATATGCTTAATACTGTTTAAAACACTTTCTAACACTAGAAAAAAGGAAGTAAAAAGGAATAATCAATGAAAGTTCACTTCTTCGTGACCTTCTCCTCCTTCATGATGAATTTCGCCATCAGGAAGATTACGAACGCGATGATGACGAAGTTGATGAGCGAAGCGAGGAACGCGCCGAGAAGGAACTTGAACGGGCCCACATCCACCGCGGTTATCTGCCAGTCCCCGGCCGGCATCAACGGGGCGATGAGCGGCATGATTATGTTGCTGACAAGCGACTTGACCAATTCCGTCGCCGCAGCGCCCATGATGAACGCGATGGCCAGCCCAATAACCTTATACTCCGTCAGAAAGTCCTTGAATTCGCTGATTATGCCCATAGGGACACCATGCATGTCCTCGCCGGGGATAATTTTAAGGCTGCCTGTAGCGGCTTAGGTGCGTGTACAGGTCCGCGGCTGTCTTGATTCCCATGAACAGAGCGAGGACCGCCAATTTCACGAGCCACATCGCCCCGGCGACAGCCGCACCCGGCCATATGGCCTCGGCAATGACTTCTAGGAATGCAAGCGGAATCATGAGGAAGCCGGAGAAGATAATCGTAAGGTGCATCGGTATGATGCGCGGATACGGGGCGTTCATCACCCTGGCCACGTTCTCCTGCGTAATGACCAGTCCCGCCGGGTCGCCGAGCACATTCTTCCAGAAGGAGTATCCATGGCTCAGCGCGAGTATTGCGGCGGTGATTCCCATGCCCGCATAGTCCGGGTCCTGGATGCTGAACCACGGCATCACGGAGAGAAAAAGCGCGTACGCCCCGTGGAACATGCCGTAATGGATGCAGAAGAAAATCGCGTATCCGTATGCCCCTGCGGGCGAGCCGGCCTTTCCGGTTTTTTTCTCACCGGCCTTGAAGTGTAACCCCATCGTGATGAACGTGAGGACCGTGTAAACGCCGATGACCACGCTTTCGAGCCAGTACACCCATATCATTTCTGCCGGGTCAAGGCCGAAAAAGATAGCGACTATTATCGTGAGGGCGTTGCTGGCCAGGAGCATCTGGGCAGAAGGAGGGAGCCGCTGCCATCGGAATCCCCTGATGTCCCCCGCCAAAGTGTCCCAGTTCACGCTGGGAAAAGGATGGAAAGAAAATTAAAAACGATGATAAGGCGCCAAGCCGCTAATCAGCCCAAATCGCGCGCGTACGCCTCGACAGATTTGACGAACGTTTCCGTCTCCTCGGGGTTCGTCAGCCCGGTCACGCGAATCAGGCCTGGGTGCTGCGACCACCGCTTTTCGGGCAGGAACGACTGGCCTGGGACGCAGTTTACGACGGGGACTCCCGGCGTGTCCAGGGCGAATTCGCCGAATGCGACGGCCTGGTTGAACCCGCTGCCATAGCGCTCGCTCAGCCTCGTGAACCCGAATAGCAGGTAGAACGACGAGAGCGTGTCGGGCTCGATGCCCCCGTTCCTCCCGGCATGGTCGTAGTATTTCGCCAGGTAGACGCCTTTCAATCCGCTGAGGGCCTCTGCGACGCGCACAAGGTTCGCGTTGATGAGCTCGCGCCTCCTGTTGAAGAACGCGACCGTTTCCTCCATGAGCGCGGGGTCGGCCTCCAGCTTCTCGAAGAAATTGTTGTACGCCATCTGAAGCGGCAATCCTACGACTCCGAGCGTGGGCAGGAGCTTGTTCTCTATGGCCTTGAAATAATCCGCCCGGTGGTCCGGAAAGAAGTCATCGGGCCAGTAGACGGCCAGCTTCCCCAGCCTCCACCCGCACGTCCCGTATCCCTTCGAAGAAGTGTCGAGGACTGCAATCGGGGCCCTTACCTTGTGCTCCATCGCGATTTGGATGGGGTCGAGCGGCTTCCCGTCCCTCCTGAACGCTTCGTAGGCGACATCCACAATCGCCAGGATGGGCCTCCCGGCTTTGAGGCCCGCATCCCCGACAATGTTCATGTGCTCGAGGATATCCGCCTGCGTCATCGCGGCGCCGACCGGGTTGCCTATCGGGGTGAAAACGACCGCCTGCACCTGGTGGTCGGCCCGGTGGTCGCCGGACAATATGCGCCTCAGGCTCTCCCCGTCCGGCCTCCCGTCGTCGCGGCACTCGTAGCTTTCTATATGGGCGCCGCGGTAATAGGCCGCGCCAAGGTGGATTATGTACGTCCAGTCATGGACGACGGCCGTATCCTCGGGCGCAAGTATCGCGGGGCCCATTGCGAGCTCAGCGGCATAGCTTCCGCCCGCGGTCACGTACACGCGCACATCCTTGAATTTCTCAGGGTCGTTTTGCGCGCTTCTCGGGTTCGAAAAATTCATCCTTTTCAGCCTTTCAAGGAGAGGCGGGTAGCCGAACGAATTGGTATAGCCCGCGCTTTCCCTGACGATTGCCTCATCCTCGGCGGCGAGCTGGGCCTTGCAGTCTATCACCCTCCTGTTCGGGGGGTAGTCGCTGTACGCGCTCGGGTTGCCGAGCGACATGCCGAGAATCTCCTTGGAGCCGTTTCCGGCAAGGCCGCGCTTCTTCACTTCCCTCCAGACGCCTTCAGGCCCGTATTTCCCCCTGAATTTGCGGAATTCGGCGGCGCCCATCGAGTTTTCCAATATGGCGAGGTTCCTTTCCGTCGCCTTGCGCAGGACGTCCTCCAGGCCGGTCCTTCTCAGCGTGGTCAGCCCCATCCTCCCGTATGTCCTCGACGCATGGTTCCTGAACCTCTCAGTCTTGAAATGCTCCCCGTTCCCCATATGGCTTCGCCTCCCGATCGAGATTCAATGTGATAATTAGGCAACCAACTTGGGTGGAAGCTTTTTATGCCCTACTGCGCTTTTGGAGGCGATTGTCGTAATTCGTAATGGAATTGGGAAAGAAGGATTTTTATTAAAAAAAATGAAAAATAAATAGAACTCAGTCCGTGAGCCCGCCCGGCGTCACCCTGAAGACCGCCTCGCCTTCGGGCATGTTCGGCGAATCCACGAGCCTCGCAATCCTCTTGTCGTCCTTGCTCTTCCTCACATATAAGCGGTAGGTCGACATGTGCGCGAGCACGTGGCCGCCGATAGGCGTGGTCGGGTCCCCGAACAGGATTCCGGGGTTGTCCATGACCTGGTTGGTCACATAGACGGCGAGGTTGTACTTCTCGGCCAGCTTCTGGAGCATATGGACGTGCTTGTTCAGTTTCTGCTGCCTCTCGCTCAGCGCCCCCCGTCCGATATAGTCCGACCTGAAATGCGAGGTGAGGGAGTCAATGACGATGAGCTTGATGTTGTTCTTCTCTATCGTCTCCTCGGATTTCTCGAGCAGGATTATCTGGTGGTCGCTGTTTTCAGCCCTTGCGACATGGATGCCCTTTAGCACTGCCTGCGGGTCCATGCCCTGCGCCTCCGCCAGCTGCGCTATCCTGTCCGGCCTGAAGGTGGCTTCAGAATCAACGAAAAGAACGTTTCCCCCGAGTCCGCCCTGCTCCACCGGCCTCTGGACGTTCACGACCAGCTGGAACCCGAGCTGGCTCTTTCCGCTCGAGAACTTCCCGTACATCTCGGTTATCGCCATGGTCTCGACGCCGCCCCCCAGGAGGTCGTCAAGCGCCTGCGAGCCTGTCTTGATTCTCACGATATTCTTGCGCCTCTCATAGACGACATCGGCCGTCTCGAAGCCTATCTCCACCATGCTCTTTGCGGCCTCAATCGCCTTCTTGGCCGATTCGACGCCCATCCCGCCGGCTTCTGCCAATTCGTGCGGATTCGCAGTAGCCAGCGCGGCAAACTCGCCCAATCCCGCGGCCCGAAGCTTCTCGGCCGTCACTTCGCCTATCCCCGGAAGGTCTTCGAGGTCCTTGTAGTATTTCTTTTTCTTGTCCTTATCCTTGTCTTCTGCCATATGAATCACCGATTATTCTTCTCATTTTTATGTCCGTCCATCGCATCCAACGCGCATTTCCCGCCCCGCTTCAAGAAAATCATTTCCTGTCATTGGGGAAGACCAGCAGCTTCAGCTGCCCTATCCTGAGCGTGTAGAACACGTTCCCGTTCTTGGAGACGTTCTTCCACATGCCCCCCACGTTCGCGTAAACGACATTCCCGTCCTTGTCCCGGTCGGTCTGCACCACGCGCAAATCCGGCCTGTTGGCACCTGAGCCCCCAGCTCCAGGTGCACTGCCTCCCGCACCGGGCGACCCGCCCCCTGTTTCGGGTTTCGGTTCGGACGGAATCTCCTCAAACCCCTCATCATCCAATTTGACTTCAGTGTCTTTCATTTTTCCACCCATGAGTATATACTACAATTATACGTATATACTAATGGGATTATGGGCTTGGGTTATATTTAAACCTCGCCCGACACCTCATTTCCGCGGGCCTCTATCCAGAATCAGGGATGGCGGAAGCTGGGGGATAAGACAAAATCGAGTCAGGCAAGCCCGGATTATACCGGCTTCAGGAGGTTCGAGGACTGCTCGGTGATGAAGCTCGCCGCGCCGGTTATCGCCATCACTATGATGCCGCCGACGACCATGCCGATGCCTATGGTCTGCCATTTGCCCCGCGTCTCGCCGGGTTGCGTCTGGGCGAGGCCGTATGTGATGCCGCCCGCGGTCACGAGGATAATCGCTATTGTCGGGGCGAGCGCCGAAAGCAATGAGGCTATGTTCGATGCCGCGACTTCAAGACCAGTTGCCATCGTAAAAAAATAGGCTGAAACATCTTTATATATCTTTCTTAGTTCCGGCGATGTTTACGCCTAAGCCTTGCCGAGCTTCCTGGCAAAGTCCACAAGCCTGTTCGAATAGCCGAATTCGTTGTCATACCAGGCCGAGACCTTCACGAGGCGCCCCTTGGATTTCGTCAGTTTCGCGTCGATGAGCGCCGAAAGAGGCAGGCCCACGATGTCTTGGGAGACGATTTCGTCCTCGGTGTATCCCAGGACGCCCTTGAGCTCCTCGTTGGATGCGCGCTTCAGCTCCGCGTTGATTTCTTCCTTCGTCGCATCGCGTTTCAACAAAAGCGTCATGTCGTTCATCGAGCCGCAGGCGACGGGGACGCGGAACGCGACGCCGTCCAGCTTGCCTGCGAGTCCCGGAAGCACCTCGCCAATGGCCTTGGCCGCCCCGGTGCTTGTCGGGATGATGTTCATCGCGCCAGCGCGCGCCCTCCGCAGGTCGCTGTGGCTGCCGTCCACGATGTTCTGGTCGTTCGTGTAGGCGTGCACGGTGCTCAGGAAGCCGTTCTCTATCCCGAACTTCTCGTCCATCACTTTCAGGACCGGGGCGAGGCAGTTCGTGGTGCAGGATGCGAGCGAGAAGATGCTCATCCCCTTGTTCACGATGTGGTCGTTGACGCCCGGGACAACCGTTGCGTCGACTTCCTTCGCGTCTTTCGCCGGTGCGGAAATGATGACCATCCTCGCGCCCGCCTTGATGTGCTTCTCGGCATCCGCTTTCGAGCGGAACACGCCGGTGCTTTCGAGCACGAGGTCCACTCCCAGCTCCTTCCACGGGAGTTTCAGCGGGTCGGTCTCGGTTATCCATTTGATGGGATGCCCGTTGATTATGAGGCTGCCGTCCTTGGCCTCGGCCTTGCCGTCGAACCGGCCATAGACGGAATCGTATTTGAAGAGGTGGGCGTGCAATTCGACAGGGCTCCTAGTGTTTATCGCGACGACTTCGAAGTCCTTTCCGAGCGCGCCCTGCCTAATCGCAGCCTTCAAGAACGACTTCCCAATCCTGCCGAAACCGCTGACCGCTATCTTCATTCTCCCACCTACAAGTAGATGATTCATATACGGAAGGTCGTGCTATTAATCCTTTCTCCCGCCAGCCGAAGCCGCCGCGGAGGCCTCCCGGATTATCCCGTTCACGACCTCTTTCACGAAGCCCTCCTTCGCGCGGACCGCGCCCGCCTTCACGTGCCCGCCCCCGCCGTCCACGAAGTCGGCCATGCTCTTCTTCACGCGCTCGGCAAGGTCGTTCGCGCTGAGTCCGAGCGAGGCCGCGCTTTCGGTGAGCCGCAGGATTATCGAGCGCTCGGTGTAGCCTATGCAGAGGATTGGCTTGCCCGGGGATTCCGCCCTCATCATGTCGTAGACGCGCGTCGTTATCTTGCTCGCGGGGGGCCATTCGCCCTTGACCACGATGCCTTCGAGCGGGAATGCGATTATGGTGAGCGGCCCGGCCTCGCTTTTTTTCACCTTCGACATCGCTCTTGCGGCGGCTTCGCGGATGGAGTCGTCGGCCTGGATTGCAATCGACGAGAACAGCTCGTCCTTCTCCATGACCTTCTTGTAGAAGTCGAGGTTGTTGCCGAACGATACGTGCGAAGCGAGGAAATCGAGGACCATCGCCTTCTTGGCGTCCTCGGGCCCGTTCTGGATGATGTCGCTCTTGTCGCCTGAGCATGCGACCTTCGCCAGCTCCTCAGCCTTCGCCAAATCCAGCCCGCAGGCTGCCGCAACCTCGCAGGCGAGATAGCCCGCCGTGTATTTCGAGGCGTTGTCCGAAACCGAGAACGGGTTCACGATGCGGGGGTCGTCCTTCCTTGTGAAGGGGTGGTGGTCGATGATTATGCAGTCCATGCCGCCGGCCCGCAGGAGCTCCAGCCCCTCGGCGCAGCCGTCCGCCGAGCCGAAATCCAGCAGCACGATGAGCGGCCTGCTCTCCTGGCCGATTGCCTGGATGTCCCTGAGCGCGTCCTTGACAGTGTAAATGGCCGAGTTCTGCTGGAACGCCTTGCACGGCAGGACCGACGTGATTGCGAAAGCGCCGCAGATGCCGTCCGCGTCCCCGTGGAACCTGAGCATGACCGAGCGCCCGAGCTTCTTCGCGATGATGAGTTCTAACGCCGCGCTGCCGAGTGCTGGCCACAGCCTCTTCATGGCCTCGTCCTTGACGAGCGCCGGCTCCTGCGGGATGGTTGCGCCCTCGCGGATGTTCGAGCGGACCTTTTCGAGGACGCGCAGTTCCTTTTCCCCGGAAAGCGTTTCTGCCTTTTCCGCCCGGAGGCCGCCCACCGCCATCTCGCCTTCGAGCGACACGCAGGAACCCATCGCGAGAACGGAGTCCGTGAAAAAGGTGTATTCGCCCTTCCCGTCGGTAAGGATGTAGTCCCGCTTGCCGCGGTAGTAGCGTATCCTGCTCACGACGCCTTCCAGCGAAATCATGCCTTCACCTTTACCCGGGCGCCGTCCTTCTTCCTGAGTTCGGCCTTCGCGTTGAATGGAAAGATTATCTCGAGTATCTCCTGCCCATGATGCGTGCGGAGCGGGACGATTATCGCGCCATCCCTGCCCTCCACCCTGCACCGGTATGCATAGAGCTCGCCGTATGTCCTGTCCCTGTCCTTGAACCCGCTGATGATGATGGGCTCGTTGTCAATCAGGCTCTGCCTCTTCCATCGTTCATCTTCATCGAGCCTGATGTTGAGCGTTCCGGGAAACGGGTCGAAGCCGAGGCGCTCGCGTATCTGCTTCCGGTAGCCTTCGAGGGACATGTAGAAGCTGCCTTCCCCAAGGCCGCGGACGATGACGCCGCTGAACTCCAGCTTCCCCCCGTCGATTACGGCTTTCAGGGACGAGTAGAGGCCTGCAACATCCTGATATCCCTTTGCGGTGAGCATGATGCCGCCCTTATTGCGCACGAGCATGCCCGCTTCCGCAAGCGCGGTGATTCTCCTGGATGCGTTCTGCTGGGACATGCCTGCAAGAGCGCCAAGCTCCGCCGTCGTAAGCCTGCAGGGTTTCGCATGCGCCCCCTTCCGCAGGAGCAGAATCAGCAACTCGTCCATATGATTTTTTATATGGCGGCCAACATATAAAATTGCATGGAATCCTACAAGGGCTTTTCCCTTGATGTGCCGGATGACGTCTACCCGCCGTCCGACGACTCGTTCCTTCTCGCCGACGCCGCGGCATTCCTGCGGGGCAACGTCCTCGAAATAGGGTGCGGGAGCGGGCTGGCCTCATTGTCATGCGCAAAGGCCCACCCGGACACCCTCGTGCTCGGAGTGGACATCAACCCGTCCGCGGTAAGGGCCGCCAAGCAGAATGCGGACCGGAACCGCATCCCGAACGCGCTGTTCACCGAAAGCGACCTCTTCACGAAAGTGGGCGTCCAGCGCTTCGACGCAATCCTGTTCAACCCGCCGTACCTTCCCACTGCGGATGATGAAACAGTGAAAGGCCCGCTCAACCACGCGTTCGATGGCGGGGCCGACGGACGCAAGGTGCTCGACCGCTTCCTCGGGGAATTCGACCCGTACCTGAAGCCCGGCGGAATCCTCCTCCTCATCCAGAGCAGCCTGAACGGCGTGGAAAAGACGCAGTCCCGCCTCGAGGCAATGGGCTACAAGGTCAGGATGATGGACAGCGAAAACTTCTTCTTTGAGAGCATATTCCTGCTGAAAGCCGAGAAACCGCAGGTTTAAATCCGCCTTCAATCACAATATGTTCCGGAATGATGACGTGAACAACCTCTGAGGACCGGGCCAAACGGCTTCCTACGCCGTCCGTGTTCATATGATGATGTCAACAGCGTCTGACCGAACTTTTTCTCCTTATCAACCCCTGTCAAAACTTCACTAAACATCCTGTCCGGTTTGACTCCGTCCTTTGTGAGACCTCAGGGCTTTTCCCGGGGGTTTTGCCACAAGAATGGCCTGAGTCAAAAGGCCCACATCCTGTCCGGTTTGACTCCGTCCTTTGTGAGACCTCCGGCATCCTGTCGCAGGCCTTTGGAAATATAATTTTTCTATTAAAATGCCCCGAAAACACCCCGAAAACCTGCGGAAAAACAGCCGGAACCATGATTCCTGACCACATTATCAAGCTTTTTATAACTAGCGTGACATACTATCGTCATGACGCGCTCCAAACTAAACGAACTCACGGTAAGGCAGAAGGCCGACATGGGCTATGTCGCAAAGGCATGGGCGAGAAGCGGCCAGACGACGAGGGTGCTCGAAGACGGCCTCCGGGTGCTCGCATCGGACAAGCGCCCTACTGCAGACGAAATCGCCCGCAGGGAGGACCCCTTCACGGCCGTCACATGCAAATACGGCAAAGGCTACCGCGACAAGCTGACGCTTTCAAAGGAGGACGCGGCAATAATGCTCGAAGCGGTCGTCCAGCTGCGCAAGGAAGCCCATGACGAAAAAGGCGCAAAGAAAATAATCAACCTCGCGGCGGGCGTCCTTTTCGATGGCATTCCTGTCCCGAAAACGATCACCGACCCGTCATGGGAGCCGGTCCTCAGGCTCATCCGCGAAACCGCGCCTTCACTGGGGCAGAGCCTGATGTTCTAGCGCGTCCTGCACGCTATAATTTAAACCTTATTTCGCTAATGCAATGCATGGCAGACAGGTCAGAAGCGATTATAGCCGAGCTCACAAGCATCGGCATCACCGAGCACGATGCCCTCGTCATCGCAGACTGCATAGTCACCCGCAAGTCCTGCTCCTGGGTCAACACCGACCCTATCGACGACAAGATGCTCGCCGACCTGAACACCCTCATCAAGAACAACAACTACGGCATCAGCGTGAAGGTCGACGCCGTCCCGACAAGGAGCAAATTCATCTGGGACGTCAAGGTTTTACGCTAGAGTTCTCATTCTTAAGCCAACCGTGGCTTCTCTTATGTATTCTAAGTTCACGCGGACACCAATCAACTTAGGCCGCGTGGGCAGACCCACTAGGTGTTAAACATGAGGCCTTTCGCCTGCGACATGGTTCTTGTTGAAAACGGGAAGATACTTCTTGTGAAGCGCGGCCGCGAGCCGTTCAAGGGGCAATGGGCCACTCCGGGCGGCCGGATAGAGGAAGGCGAGACGGCCGAGGAGTGCGCGAAGCGCGAGATGAAGGAGGAGACCGGCCTCGATATCGAAATCGTGAGGCTCACCGGCATCTATTCAGACCCGAAGCGCGACCCGCGCGGCATCATCGCGGCCGCATATCTCGTCCGGAGGGTGGGCGGCGCCGTAAAGGGCGGCGACGACGCCGACGAGGCGGAATGGTTCGATTTGGGGAAATTGCCGCCGCTATGCACGGACCACGGCAAAATCGTCGCCGATGCGCTCGCACAGCTGAACAATCTGAAATAGGATAGAAATAGAATGAAAAAAGATGCCGGACGGCCTTACTCTTCCTTCTCGAGGATGGCGAGGTCGCCGAGCGCCACAAGGTCCTCGTCGGCCCTCTGCAGCGCGGCTGCCTGCTTCCTCGCGGTTATGCGGAAGCCTTTCATATCGTCGTAGAGCTTGCGGAGCTCGTCGCGGATGACTTTCAGCTCGACCTCTATCTTGCCGATTTCGGTCTCCCCGTCGAGTATGTCCTGCTCCACGTACTTGATTTTCCTTCTCGCGCGCTCGACCTCCTTGACCTTGTCGAGCTGCTCGTCTATCTTCTTAAGGTGCTTGATGAGCTCCTTCTCCATCTTCGGAGTGTAAGCGGCAGTGGCAATCTTGAACTCGAGCGCGCGCTTCTGCTTCCTGTACGGAGCTATCTGGACGTCTTTCGTCTGCTCCAGGAACGGCTCAAGCGCCTTCTGCTCGTACTTCTTGTACCGAATGCGGCGGTTGAGCTGCTTGATGCGCTCGATGAGCTCGGTCTTCTTCTTCTCGAGCTCCTCAATCTTGGTCTTCAGGGTCTCCTCGTCCGTCATATCATCACAGGAAACAAAATGAGCGTTTGGTAGTTTCCATTTATGATAGGCATCATTTTAAAAATATCGGTGCGCCCGTTTTTGTAGGAATCCGTGATATTATGCAATTCTATGTCAAGGCCATCCTCTGGGCAGTCCTCGGGGTAATCCTGGGTTTCGGGATATGGTTCGTTTTCCTGCAGGCTCCATCCCCTGCGCCCCCGCAGATGCTCCAGAATACGCCCCCGCCGGACGACACGATGCCCCCGGTACTCGAGACCGGGACCGTGAACCTCACGATGATAGAGGCGCCGGACTGCGACGAATGCAACGCTGACGGCCTGCTTCTCGAGCAGGCGAAGACGGTCCTCCTCAACTCCGGGTTCCTCAAGGCTGGCGTCTCGAAGACGATAGGCATGGATGCGCCCGAGGCGAAAGCGATGATGGCCCGATACAACATAACAGAGCTTCCTGCCGTCATTGTCGAAGGCGATGTCGGGCGCGACCAGGAATTCGTCGCGTCCTGGAAGGAGAACGTGGGAACGCAGGAAGGCGGGAGCGCGCTCGTGACGCGCCTGGGCTATCCCCCGTATTACAATGTCACGACGGCGAAGGCCGTCGGCCTTGTGAAGGCGGTCGGAATCAAAGCCACGGGATGCACCGAATGCGGCGACCCGGAGATGTTCATATCATCCCTCGAGGGTCCGACCGTCGGCATGGCCTTCACGGAGAAGAGCGTCTATGACGACAACTCGAGCGAGGGGAAGGCGCTCATCGCCAGGTACAACATCACGAAAATCCCGTCGCTTCTCCTGAGCGAAGAAGGCGCATCGGCATACCCCGTCTTCAGCCAGATAAAGATGCTGGGCACCGTGGAGGACGGGTGGTACATACTCCGCGACGTCGTCCCCCCGTACCTGGACCTGGCCGACAACCGGACGCTCCGCGGGCTCGTCTCGGCGAAATACCTGCTGAATTCATCGTGCACGGAATGCTTCGACATCAACCTGCTTTCGGATTACATCTCGCAGTCCACCGGGCTCGTGGTCGCCGAGTCGCAGACGTACGAGGCCGATTCGACGGACGGGCGCGCGCTGATTGCGGAGTACAACATCACGAGGATTCCGACGCTCATCTATTCGCCCGACGCGAGATACTACCCGTATTTCAGCGAGGTATGGCTGAACCAGACGAGCACAATCGAGCCCGACGGGTGGTTCGTCTTCCGCGCGCACGACCTGCTGACCGGCATGGCTTACCAGAACATCAGCGCTTCCGGCTGACGCCCTTCCGGATGACGTCCGCCTCAATCAAGATGTCCGGGCCTATCTTCCTTATTTTCATTCCCTTCAGCATGACCGAATCCCTGACGCGTGCCACACCGGCCCCCCCGACCACTCCCTTGGCCCCGCGCCCCCCGATGATTTTCGGCGCGATGAACAGGTAGAGCCTGTCGACGATTCCGGCCTTGATTGCGCTTGCATTCAATTCGCTCCCGCCTTCAATCAGGATTTTCCTGATGCCCATTGCGTTGAGCGCGGCCATGAGCATTTCCAGGTCGACCTCGTCCTTTCCGCAGACGAATACGCGCGCCCCTGACTGCCGTATGGCGAGCGCCCTGGCCCTGTCCGCCTTCTCGCTTACGACGACGATGGCATTCCCGTCCTTTCTCCTGACGGCCTTTGAATCCGGGCTGATGCTGGGCCGCCCGTCAATCATTATGCGGATGGGGTCGCGCCCCTTCCCGTGCGCGGTGAGCTCCGGGTCGTCGGTGACGACCGTTCCGGCCCCGACCATTACCGCATCGAACTCAGTTCTCATCCTGTGGACGAGTTCCCTGGATTCCGGGCCGCTTATCCATTTGGAATCGCCTGTCCGCGTCGCGGTCTTCCCGTCCGCGCTCATCGCCATCTTGATTGCCACGAGCGGCTTTTTCGATATGAGGGCGATGTAGCGGCGGTTGATGGCCGCGGCTTCCTTCGGGTTTGTCGGCCCGCGCACCAACACGCCCGCGCGCGAAAGCGCGCCCGCCCCGCTGACGAGGGGGTTCGGGTCCCTCATGGCATAGACGACCTTCACAATCCCCTCCCGGATTATCGCATCCGTGCAAGGCGGGGTGCGCTTCGCGGTGTGCGCGCACGGCTCGAGAGTCACATACAACGTCGCGCCGGACGCTGCGTGAGGGTTTCCGGTCGTGCGCTTGGCATGCTCTATCGCCTCTATCTCGGCGTGGGGCTTCCCCGCAGCCTTGTGATATCCGCTGCCGATTATCCTGCCGCCCTTCACCAGCACGGCCCCGACTCGGGGGTTCGGATAAGGGTCCGCCTTCTTCGCAAGGCGGAAAGCGAGCCTCATGTATTCGTCCATCAGTCCATTCTCCGAAACCAACAATTCTAAACTTTCCCTTTCCCAATCCATCCATGCGCCGCTACAAGGAAGGGACCTCGGTCTTCGACGTCATCCCAATCCTCATCATCATATGCCTCTCGGTCTTCGGGCTCCTTGCCCTGCTCTTCATGCCTCAGATAATCAGCTATGCGAAAACGCTAAGCCTGCCTTCAATAGGCTGGCCCCCGCACATCCCGGATATCCCGGAGCCCCCGGCCGCGCAGAACCAAACGGGCGGGCCGGCGCTTCCGAAGGACATGGAGTTCTATTACAGCCTGAAGAACAAGTCCTGCCAGACGCTGTCGGAAAACTTCCTGATATCAACGCATGACGAATCCGCCTGGAGCGCCAGCGGGCTCTCCGCTGATGAGGCGGCCGCGGCCGCGCTCATGATGAAGGATTTCGCGTTCACCCAGGACACCCGCACCTACGTCCGGGGCGATGCGATGAAGAAAGTGCTCGTCACCCCCGAAGGCAACCACACGACAATCTGGAAGGACGGGCGCATCTACCAGTGCAATCCCAACTGCACGATGCGCCTTCTCGGCGACGCCGGGTGGCAGGCGTTCCTCGACGGGCTTGCGAAGATGCGCTCGGGCTGCGCCCATTTCGGGCGGACGGCGCTGCCCGCCCCGGTCAACCTCACGCGCCTGCTCTCCATCCAGAATACCGGGCGCGTTGAAAGGAACGATTCCCGCTGCGAGAATTTCCTGATATTCGGCAACAAGGCCTACGCGCAGTCTCTCCTGAACTCAAGCATGTTCATGGATGACGACCAGCGCGCGCTCCTCTGGTCGCTCGCGCACCAGGCCGGGCCCTTCGAGGAATGCCTCGACGACGGGAGCGGCATCATCGTATCCCGCAGCGTCGCCCTGGACCTCACGGGCGTATACCGGTTCGATTTCGCGGCCGGCGGATTCATGCGCGTCGACCAGCGGACAACGCTCACGTATTTCACGGACTACGTGCCCGAGACCTTCCTCGCGCTCCCGAAATAGCCGGGATCTTCCGGCCGGCCCGGGGCTTCAGAGCAGGTGGTTCATCCTCTTCTTTTTCGTTTCCAGGTACTTCCTGCTGTACCTGTTCGGCTTGATGACTAGCGGGATGCGCTTGATTACGCGTATCCCCTCCCTCCTCAGCACGGCTATCTTGTTCGGATTGTTGGTGAGCAGGGCGACCTCCTTGATGCCGAAGTATTTCAATATGTCCGCGGCCAGCGTGAAATCGCGCATGTCCTCGCCGAACCCCAGGCTGATGTTCGCCTCTATGGTGTCCATCCCCTGGTCCTGGAGCGCATACGCCTTGATTTTATTCGCAAGGCCTATCCCCCTACCCTCCTGGTCGAGGTAAATCAGCAAGCCGCATTTCTTTTTCTCCAGGTATTTCATGGACGCTTCCAGCTGTTCCCTGCAGTCGCACCTTTCGGATGAAAGCGCGTCGCCCGTCAGGCACCGCGAATGGATGCGGACCGGCAGCGCGCCGTGCGGCGCATGCTCGCAGCGGACGAGGGCGAGGTGCTCCCCCCCGTCGCCGCCCCGAAACGCATGAATCCTGAATTTTCCATACCTGCTCGGGAAGAACGCCTCCCCCGCATGCTCCACAGCCATTCCTTCACCCGCTCCCTTGCCTGAGCGTCTTAACGAGATGGATTGCCGCCATCGTTGCGCGCTCGGCATACCCGTCCGCCCGCTCCTGCGCATTTTCCCATGTCACATCATGGCCTATAATGCCGAGCGTCACCGGCTTGCGGAATTCGAGCGAAAGGTCCCCGAGCCTCCGCGCCGCGTCCTTGGTGATTACCTCGTCGTGCGCCGTATCGCCTTTCACGACCGCGCCGAGCGTCACGACCGCGTCGACGCTTTTATCCATGAGCAGTTTCTTGACGACAAGCGGCATGTCGTAGACTCCGGGCACTTCCAGAACTACTGTTTCAGCGCCTGCGGCCGATGCAGCATCGCACGCCTTGGCCTTCATCTTCCCGGTAATCTCGCCGTTGAAATGGCCGACCACGATGCCGAGCCTGAGCTTCCTGTTCCCTCTTATCGGGCCTTCGCTCTCCCTGCCCTGCCGCAGGCCCTGCCCGGCGAATTTCACGAGCGCCTCGGGCTTCATCATCAGCGCAATCGCGTTCTGCGCGTGCTTGCGGATGCGGTTCTCGCATATGCTTCTGAACTCCTCTTCGCTCCATGCCTCGTTCTCGTGCACGAAGACCTCGATGATGTGCCTGTTCGTGAGCAGCATCGCCTGCTGGATTCCCAGCGATGCCTCGTGGCCGCACTGCGTGTCTATCGGCGCGCCGCCGACCATGCCGAGCGCCATCACTATGTCGCACCCTGCTCCCGGAACCCCGCCTGCCGCACCCTGCATTTGGCCCCCGGTTTCCAACATCCGCTTGCATTCTACGGCGAGGTCCTTGATTCCAGGCACTGTCCTGCGCTCGACATCCATGTTCGGCAGGTGCTTCCTTATCTCGTCTATGGCGATTGCGCCCATGTCCACCCGTGAAAATGTCGTGTCGACAATACCGATTCTCATTCAAACCAACTCCCCGGCCCGCAATCATCCAGTCCGCTTGCGATTCGCCGCCTCTATTATCTCCTTGCCCTCTACAAATGCGAGCCCGTGCGCTTCCGCATATTTCTTCGCCTCGGCCTTCGGCAGCGCCTTCCCCGGCCCTAGCATCTCGCACAGGACCATCATGCCGCTAATCCCGGCCATCCGTGCAAGCTCCAGCGAAAGCTCTGTGTGGCCGCGGCGGTTTACAATGCCGCGCCCTATCAGCAGGAACACATGGCCGGGGGCATAGAATTCGGAGTGGAACGCCGCCCTGGCATTTTCCGGCGTCATGTTGCCCATTGCGGCCAGCCTTTCCATGCTCCTGATTGTGAGCGAGCGGTCGTTATCAGTGATGCCCGTGAAGACGTCCTTATGGTTTATCTGGATTGAGAACGCGGGCTTGTCGCCGTATGCCGTCTTCTGGCACTCCATCGAGGACACCGGGAGCTTCGAGGCCGCGAGCATGTCCGCGTAGAACGGGAGCCCGAGCTTTCCGGCAATCCCGCCGTCGACAGCAAGGCAGATGAGGCCGCCCGCATCCCTGCGGAGGGTTTCGATGACATCGGGCTTCGCGTGATTGGCATGCACGACCAAATCCGCCTCCCCCTCGCGCTCGTCGCCGTCGTATATTATCGCCATCCCCCCGGCCTTGAGCGCGGCTGCGGCCTTATCCATTGCAGTCATAGAACCATTCCTGTTTTCCGTCTTCACCTATTTATTGGTAGCTACCCGTTTTTTGGTAACCATGTTACACATAACATTTTAAATTTAAACACAGAATCACTGAAGAGGCTGGACTTATGACGCTCGCAGGCTACCGCAAGGACCGACCGATGGTGCTGGGGCAGCACACCCCGATTTCACTCGCCCGGGAAGGCGGCCTTTGGAAGAGGATACCCTTCCTGAAAGACAACGAGGGCATGCTCCCCCCGTATATGATTGTAGTGGGGGACCGCAGGCGCGTGCTTGCCGCGGCGATGCCGCTTGCCGACCACATCCTGCTTCATAAGGAGGTCACGCGGGCGGGCTGGGATGAAGAGGCGGAGTTCAAGAGCCGAATTAAACATGTGCTTTCGCGACTTAAGGAAATCAAGCTGATGGCGCAGGGAGCTGGGCTGTTCGTCGAACCAATGCAGTCCGGCCATCTGTGCCTTCGCTTCCAGAAGCCTTTCGACGCGTTTCCTGCCTCAGCCATCCTCCTTAGCCAGACCGAACCGTTAGTGCGCAGGTGGTACGAGGTGATGGAGCAGCTCACCTCAGAACTTGAGTGGCTGGCTGGGCCAAGCCCCACGCGGGAATTCTTTTCACCTGGCCGCCTCGAGGCCGCATTGACATCGCTCATCATGGACGCGACCTGGGCGGTCGGCGCGGACCTTGATATGCATGAGCGGATTGCCCGGCGGCTGCAGTACCTGTCCGATTATGTGACGGCGGATGCCGGCCGCGTGAACCTGGCAATCGGCGTCTTCGAATACAACGGCAAGCCGCTTCCCCTCACCATACTTGAAACGCAGATGGGATGCTCCGCCCAGGACATAAACGCCTGGGAGGCGCTCGTCAATTCGCGCGAGGACGGCTACATGCTCGGAAGCACGGAAGTCCCCGGGCGGGGGCTGGCCGCTATACGCGCAGGCACGTGCGGCGGCATCATCATTCCGGACGGGAAAGGCGGGCAGCTAGAGGAGCCATTCATAGAAATCGGCGATGTCGTGAACGCGACCTACAGCTTCGCGGACGGGGCGGCGGTGCGCCAGAGGATGGGCGCCTGGAGCAGCCTGAACCCGGAGGACATCTCCAGCTACCGGGCGGCAATCGGAGGGCGCATGACCACCGACGGCACCTGGCCCGTGGTTCGCTCCTCCCCTGCTGTCGTCGAGGCATTATTTTCTTCTAGCACCGGCCTAGGCTTGACGTGCCACGAAGGAGGCAACTTCACCAAGGAATCGCTCTACCTCGAGAGCGACGAGGAGCGCGTCAAGGATTTGCGGCGCAGGTACGGCGCCCTTTCAACCGAGATGGAGCACTTCGGCCTTGCGCACCTGACCGACGGACTGACGAAGGCCGGCATACCCGCGTCGAACGGCCTCATCTCCACGGTGGTCGGGACGGTTCCCGGCGGCTCGTTCGCCATGCCTGGAAGCAAGGAGGAGCAAAAGGCCAACCAGAGCCAGATGGTGATGCTGGAAGCCGCGATGCGGGCGCTATGGAAAATGGCGTACGGCTGAAATACGCGGACAGCACGGAACCTATTACGCTACAGCGGCTTTTCGAACTGCGCGAGCGCCGCTTTCGTCTCCTTTTCCATCCTTTCCATCACCGAATCCGCCTTCGCGTCCATCCCGGATTTTTTCATCTCCTCTACGAACTCCAGGAATTCGCGGTAGTGCTTTAGCGGGTTCTTGCAGCGCGTCCCCCAGTCGAAGACCGCGCATTTCATCTCACGAGCGAGCTGCGGGCCGTATTCTGATAACACGCGCTCCCGCGCCTCGTCCGGCATCACCGCATCGTCATAAAGGAACCTCAAATCCGTCCCGTCCGGCATCAGGTGCAAGAGCCCCTCGGCCACAATCAGGTAGACGTTCGCGTCCGGAAAATCCCGCTTGACACGCTTCTCCACTTCCTTCATGAGCCGCGCTCCCGTAACCGAGCACGCGAGCGAGCACACGACGAGATTGTCCAGCTTGTAGCTTTTCGAGTCTAGCGCGTCGAGGAGGTGGTAGATGCCCTGCTGGAGCGTCGCCCCCGTCGCTATCGTGTCGCCTATCACGACCGTCGCGTTGTCGGGAAGTGATTCGAAGTTCTCGTATGTCGCCACCGCGGTGAACGCGCCCTCGCTCCCCTCCACCCTCTGCCGCTTGATTCCCAGGAAGCACTGGGGTATCGCCGCATTGAAGTTCTTCTTGAACCCGTGGTTCAGTTGGTAGTATAGCCCCCCTGCAAGGAAAATCAGCTCGGTTATGTTGCCCTGCTTCTTCCCCTTCAGCGCGAGGCGGCCGGCCGCGTCCATGAATATCTCCGCGACCTTCTCCATCCGGTCCTGCAGCTCCTTCCCCGCGATGTGCGGCCTGAGCAATATTCCGCTCCCTTCATCCGAGCAGATGATATACGTCTTGTCCGGAAACCCGCTGTTTCCGGCCTTGTACATCCGATAACCTTCCTTGTGGACAAGCTCCATAGAATCCCCAACTTCCTCCAGTCCTCTACCTGCCAACATTTTTAAACACTTTTACCCAAAAATATAAATATTATGTCACATTCTTCCAAGGCTCCGCAGACCCTCAGGTCGAGGGATGTGGCGTCCGCCGCCGCAGGGCCGCAAGGGCAAAAGGCCCCCACGCTGCGAGGCGCGGCATCACGCGAAGCGGAATCCCCGCGCCACAATATCCCCGAGGCATTCGTCAAGGACCCCAAATGGAGCCGCATCCTAGAAGAATCGATATTCTTCGACCGCTTCAACGAGGAGTTCGCCTGCAAGACGCACATGGTCGGGGTGGACGAAGTCACGGCCGTCAAATCCGGCAGCCCTCTCTCCTGCATCGGCACCTCCACGCTCACCACCTGCATAGGCATCGCGGCCTACGACCCCGGCAATTGCGTCGGTTCGGTGGCGCACGTCAATCTCGCGTCGGAAACGCAGGATTTCGCTCATGTCGCGAAGATGATATCCAAGGTCATCGAGGTGGCGGGCATAATCGGCGGAAAACAATTCATCCTCTATTCGTTCAACGGCCGGAGCGGCACCCGCGAGTGGAACGACGCGCTCGCAGGCTTTCTCGAGGCCCAGGCAGGCTCCCTGATATCCTCCGGAATAGTGTCGAGGTTCGAGCAGCGGGAGGAGCATAATTTCGTCCTGGACACCAGGGACGGAAGCATCTTCACCGCCAAAGTCGAGCCCGGCTGACACGAGCTCCGACGGCATGTTCGGGGCCAAGCTTGACTAACACTTCCGCCCGCTCGCGTCCCGGTGCGACTTCCCGAATTCCGGGAACGAGAGCGCTTCGTCAGCGCTGAACACCGGCCCGTCCACGCAGCAGAGCTTGCCGTCTATCGCGCACGAGCCGCACACGCCCACGCCGCATTTCATGTACCTCTCGACGCTCACTTCGCAGGGCACCTTGTGCTCCTTGCAGAGCTTCGCGACGGCCTCCATCATCCTCTCCGGGCCGCAGGCGTACGCCGCGTCGATTTTCTTCCCCTCTATCAGCCTCGCGGCCTCAATCATCACGTTCCCCTTCATGCCGCGCGTGCCGTCGTCGGTGGTCACGAAGACCTCCCTGCAGACCGTGAAAAGCTGCTTCTCCCAGACGATGTCCCTGGCCGTCCTCGCCCCGATGACCGCGAGCGCCTCGATGCCGTTCTCGCGCGCGACTTTCGCGAGGAAGTACATCGGGACTACGCCGTAGCCCCCGCCTATCACAAGTATCCGTTTCGCCTTTTCCGGAATCGAGAACGGCTTTCCATAAGGCCCGCGGAACGAGAGCAGGTCGCCGGATTTGAGCTTGTGGAGCTCGCTTGAGACCTTCCCGACATTGGCCACGGATATGGTGAGCGGGTTCGAGTTCCCTATGCTCATCGGCTTCTCGCCGGAACCGGGGACCCAGACCATCAGGAACTGGCCCGGAAGAGCCTGCGGCATATCGCAGTCGGCCTCTATCGTCCTGACGCGGTAGTTCTCTTCGATGATTTTCCTGACCTTCGCGGTCCGGACCGGATTAGCAACCCCTGGTTTTCTCATGAGCAACACCTGTGATATCCTTCAAGCTTTTCACGCCGTTCGCTTCCATCCACGCCTTCATCTCCTTCGCTATCTCCCCGAAGGCTCTCGGCCCCCTATAATATACGGCCGAGCCGGCCGAGACCCATGTGGCGCCGGCCATCATCATCTCTATCGCGTCCTCGCCCGATGTGATCCCGCCGGTCCCGATAATCGGTATTTTCACGCTCCCGTAGATGTCGTGCACGGCGCGGACGATAATCGGCTTGATTGCCGGGCCGGTGAGGCCCCCGACTCCGAAACCCAGGACCGGCCTGCGCCGCGCAAGGTCGATTTTCATCCCCGGCCCGAGCGAGTTCCCCATGTTTATCGCATCGGCCCCTGCATCCTCCGCCGCTTTCGCCGCCTTTCCCTCGCCGGGGATGGAGGGCGACAGCTTGATGATGAGCGGAAGCGAGCAAGCATCCTTGATGGCCTTTGTAATCGCAATGATGGATTCCGGCGTCCCCTGCCCAGCCATGGTCCCGTATCCGGGCGTGTGCGGGCATGAAATCGCGGCCTCGACCGCGCTCGCCCCGAGCGTCTTCCCTGCGGATTCGACCTTCTCCGCAAGCTGTCCGAACTCGGCCGCATCCTTCCCGACGATGCTGATGATTAGCGCCTCCTCCCTTTTCCAGCCGCCGAACTCGGCGAGGCCGGATTCTATCCCGGGGTTCGGGTAGCCCATGGCGTTCAACATGCCGCACTCGGTCTCGACGATGTTCGGGCCGTCGTGGCCCTTGCGCGGCTCGCTCGTCAGCGATTTGGCTATCACCCCTCCGCATCCGTTGTCGCACGCCGCCTCCAGGCTGCCCCCCGTCATGCCGAGCACGCCGGAGGCGAGGAATACGGGGTTCTTAATCTTCTTCTTGAAAAATTGGTTCTGCAGGCTGGCCATGTTCTTACCTCCTCTTCGTTCGCGATGAGGGAATAAAACCCTTGCGAAATTGCCCGCGGCGGTATTCCGTGGCGTTTTCCCACGACGGAGCGACTCGAACCTTTATAAATATTATCCAAGATTGAAACGCATGAGAGGCGCAAACATTTTCATAGCACTGCTCGTAGTTGGGATACTCATCTTCGGCTGCACAAGCCCGGCACCGCCGGCGAAGCCGAACCAGAGCGCGAACACGACTCCGCCGACCGGCGGCCAGACGACTCCCCCGGCTGAAACCGGAGGAACCTCAGGCACGTCCGGAGGAACCGGAACAAGCGGAACCGGCTCATCAGGAACCGGCTCGAGCGGCACCGGCACATCGGGCACCGTAACAGGAAATGGAAGCGCAGGCACGTCCGGCGATGATTTGGCCGGCAAGGGCTATGAGGCGCTCGCCGCCATGGGCGTCCCCCTCCAGTGCGACATCACGACGACCTCCAGCGGCAAGGTCATGAACATGCACGTCTATATGAAAGGCAGCGCAGAGGTCCGCAGCGAAACGACCGTGGCGGGCGCTGAAACGTGCGCCCAGATGGTCACGGTGATGAAGGGCAATACGGTCTATATGGGATGCGTCGACGGGGACATCATGCAGGATTGCAAATGGCTCCAGATGAGCATCGAGCCGACCGGGGAGACGACGCCGACGGCCGGGACCGCGTCCCCTCCGGACTATGCGGATGTGCCCCCGGCGGACATCAAATGCACGCCGTGGGCCTATGACGCCTCCAAGTTCGCGGTATCCGGGACGGTATGCAACCTCGACGACCTGATGAAGGGCTACGGGGACTACCAGATACCCGAAGACAACTGAAGCTTATGGCGGGGAACCACCATTCCACCCACCCATCCCTCCTTTTGGTTGGTGGCCAGCCCCCCATTATTTTTTCATGAATTATTTCCCCCCTCCTTATCACCCGCCCGGGCGCGAAGCACCGCAAAGCCTTATAATCCGCCCATCGGCGCCCCCCGCAAGACGCTCTTTTATATTCTTTTCTCAGGTAATTGTATTTCACTTATTATCGAATGATTATCGAAGGTGGTTCTGATGTTCGATGACATCATCAAGGCTGCAAAGGAGGGTGGTGCGCAGCCGGCACAGCAAGCCGCTCCGGCAAGCGAGATGGACAATTCAGCCATCCGCATTTCCGTGATAGGCGTCGGCGGCGCCGGATGCAACTGCGTGAACAGGATTTACCAGAGCGGCATCAAGAGCGCGCATACGTTCGCAATCAACACCGACGGCAAGCACCTGAACATGATAGGCGCGAACAAGAAGTTCCTGCTCGGCAAGACAATCACCCGCGGCCTCGGCGCAGGCGGAGATTTGACTGTCGCGAGGAAATGCGCGGATGTGGACCGCGACGCCCTCAAGAAGGAAATAGGCGAGAACGAGCTCGTGTTCCTTGTCGCGGGCATGGGCGGCGGAACCGGAAGCGGCGCATCCCCGGCAATCGCGCAGATTGCGCGCGAGCAGGGCGCCATAGTCGTGGCGATGGTCACGTATCCCTTCGCGCTCGAGCGGGTGCGGCTCAAGAAGGCGCAGGCCGCGCTCTCGGAGCTGGTGAAGGTCTGCGACACGGTCGTGGTCGTCGACAACAACCGCCTCGCCTCATACGTGCCGAACCTCCCGGTGAACAAGGCGTTCGAGCTTGCGGACTCCATCACGACGAGGGCGGTCACGGGCATATCGGACACCATCATGTTCCCGAGCCTCATCAACGTCGATTACGCGGACGTGAAGACGGTCATGCAGGGCGGGGGCCTCTCGATGATTTCGCTGGGTTCGGGGAACGGCCACGACAAGGTCGAAAACGTCGTGAAAGACACCCTCGAGCACCCGCTTCTCGACGTTAATTACGAAGGCGCGAAAGGCTGCCTCATCCACCTGGAGGGCGGGCCGGACCTCTCCCTCGGGGACGCCATCAAGGCCGGCGAGCTCCTGACGCAGAGCTTCGACGAGAGCGCGAACGTCAAGATGGGCGCGCGCATCAACCCGCAGCTGAAAGACGGCATGCGGATTACCGCGATAATCACCGGCGTCAAGTCCCCGTACATACTGGGGAAGGCCGGCCCGGACAGCGCCGCATCGCAAACATCCGGCGGAAGCGGCGGCGACCTGGAATACCTCTGAACGCTGAAGGCTAGAATAAGGTAATTGCGAAACGCATCTGGTAACGCATTAGGAAGCAGATTAGGAAACAGCTAAGGTGAAGACGTGTTTGTTGAATTCAATCCTGTTTTATTCCTGGCATGGGTATTGATATCCGGGGTAATCCCCGGCGCGATTCTGTCCTACTCTATTTTCAAGAAGGACCAGTACCTGAACCTTGCCGAAAAGCTCCTGATAGGCTTCGCCATGGCATTCGTCCTGCTCCCCCTCATCCCGTTCCTGATGTATTTCCTCGCAGGCGTGAAGTTTACCTACGAAATAAGCCTGCTGTCGCTCGGCCTCATGTACCTGCTGGCGCTCATATTCTTCGTCAAGAACAAGGCGTACGAGGGAATGCTCCCGAAAGAGATGAAAGTCGACGCATACAAGGATGTCGTCTTTCCGCTGCTCCTCGCCCTCATCCTCCTGCTGACGTACCTCGTCCGCATCAGCTCGTACAGCCCGATTTTCCAGGAGCTAGACCCCTACTACTACACCTACTCGGCCACCCAGCTCATCAGCGTCGGCGAGAACCCGATGTCGGATGCCACCTCGTGGTATCCCGAAGTGGAGGTCAACCACCGCTCAATCCCGGCCATCGGCTACCTCGAGGCCGAATGGTACATGCTCTACTCCGGCGGGGCGGCTTACGACAACATGCTGCTCGCCCTCGTGGCCACGATGTACCCGCCGATTGCCGCGGTCCTCGCGGTATTCTTCATCTACCTGCTCGTGTCCGTCGCCTCGAAGCGGGAATGGGGGCTCGCCGCTGCGGGCATCGCCTCGTTCGTGCCGGTATTCATATTCAAGCTCGCGGCAGGCGAACAGGAAGTCCAGCCGTACGCGTTTTTCGCGCTGTTCTTCTTCTATTCGATGTACGTCCTCTCGATGATACGGAAGGACATCCGCCTGCCGAGCGCCAAGGACCTTTCGATGGGCAAGGACATCGTTTATCCGGTGCTCGCAGGCCTAGCATTCGCCGCGCTCGCGCTCGGCAGCTCATCGCAGATACTCGCAGTCGTCTCCCTCATAGTCTTCATCAGCGCGCAGGGGGTCCTCTATTTCCTGCGGGACAAGGACACGGACGGCCTCCGGCACATGCTCCTGTCCAATTCAATCATCTTCGTGATAGGGCCGCTCCTTGCCAGCAGCATAATCAAGACGCTCTTCAGCGCGGGGACGGTGTCGCTGAGCATCTCAATCGCATTCGCACTCCCCCTCGCATTCGTAGCCGCGCTCTATGCCATCAAGAAATTCGTCCCGGACCGGGCGACCGGCGCGGCGATACTCGCGGCAATGGTCATCCTCGGCCTCGCAATCTTCGTGGCGACGCCGCTCGGGGACTCGGTGAAGTCGCTTGCCAAGGCGGGCTTCGAGATAGCCAAGTATAACGCGCCACTCGACCGGACAATAGCCGAGCAGGGCGAGGCGCCCTCGGTTTTCGGAAGCCAGATGGGCTTCATAGCGTCCGACTATTACTTCCCGCAGTCCATCGATTCCATCGCAGCCCTCATCAACTTCGTCATGTCCGTCCTGCTCGCTCCGTTCACCCTGATTGTCAACATGGTGCTCTCGGTGTTCGTGGGGCTCACCAACCTGCTTCTTGGCACCGACGTATCGTTCGGGGACAAGGCCGTAAGCTTCATGCAGTTCTGGGTGTTCCTGTTCTTCGTGGCCGCCGCATGGTCGGCGTTCAAGTTCGTGAAGAAGGAGGACGAGGGGCTCTTCCTGTTCTTCCTCGCAATCATCCTGCCCGCCCTTGTCGTGGGCCTGATAAAGGCCAAATACACGATTTACTCGGGCGTGCTTTTGGCGGTCGCAATCGGGTTCACGCTCGGCCAGATGGGGAGCCTGATTGAATACCTCGGCAAGGCGTTCAAGCAGCCTGAAATCGGGAAACTCGTATACACCCTGCCCATCGTGCTTGCGGCAATCCTCATGACGCTGCAGTTCGTGCACCAGGGCTTCGCGCCGTCCCTTATATGGGGTTCGGCGCAGACACTCTACCAGAACGACCCGGCCGCCCTTGCGCCCAAATTCCAGCAGATTTGCGCGGCGACCAACGACTCCGAGGTCTGCGCCGCCGCGGCCGACCCGAAAGGATACGCCTCCCTTGGGACCAACAGCCAGTACAGCACCAAGCTGTGCATGCTGTCCGTCTTCTCGAACTACTCCACGCTGACGTACCTGTACGACGGCAACCCCTCCAACGACGGGCTCATACCCACCTACGAGGCCACGGCCGCGTCGTTCCGCTGCCAGAGGCTTTCCGAATACTGGATCGACTCGATGGAGTGGATTATGAACAGCACCGAGCCCGGCGCCAGGGTCACCTCGTGGTGGGACTACGGGCACTGGATAAACTACTTCGGCGAACGGAACGCGGTGGTCAGGAACGAGCACGCCTCTCAAAAGATGATAGGCGACGTCGCGCATGGCTACCTGGACGCCACTCCTGACGAGCTCAAGGCCTGGATGAAGGCGCACGACAGCAAGTACGCGCTGTTCGACATAGAGCTCATATCCAGCGGCGGCTCGCTCGGCGGCAAGTACGGCGCGCTCAACTACCTCTCCTGCGCAAGGGACAACCTCACGTCCGTGGCAAGCTCGCCAGGCGAATCCGAATGCGAGGCCGAGCACCTCTGGGAGACCGTATTCGTGACCGGCAACCCCTGCACCATCTCCACGCTCACCGGGAAGACCGGCTTAACGGCATACAAGATGTACGCGGGGCAGGCCTATCTCCCGTATTACCCGAGCTTCTGCATGGCCCCATCCGACCCGCAGGCCATAGCCTACTGCCGCGACTACATCCACGCCGTCCCCGCATACTGCGTCGGGAACGCGACGCTCGTCAACGGGCAGGGGACCTACGCCACATATTACCTGAACGAGACCTACCCGAACGGGGACCTGAAGCTCAACAAGGCGATTCTCCAGATGCCCTCGGAGCTTCCGACAAGCACGCATTTCGGGGCCGCCACCGGGCTGACGCTCTTCTATACGAAGGACGCGGTGTGGCTGGAAAACGGCATGGTGAAAAGCGGATACGAGGACAGGAAAGGGAAGTTCTACGACTCGGCGCTCTACCAGGCGGTGTTCCTGGGCGAAATCCCGGGATTCAACCTCGTCTACGAGTCGCCCGGCGGAGCGGTCAAGATATACAAGATAGCGGAATGATGCCGCGTGCGGCCAAACCGCCCCGTCCGGGCATCGAGCGTGCGGGTCCATCTCGCCAAGTTGCGCGGACGCCGCGCTGATTTAAAATCACTGCCCCAGAATAACCCTGCGGGAGGAAAATGTACTCAAAGCGATTGCTAGACGAATTCAGGAAGACGGGCATCGATATCGGCGACCGGGTCAAGCTTGTGAGCTCCGGCGTGGAATTCGAGGGCCTGCTCATGCCGCGCCCGCTCTCAGGGGACCAGGACATAGTGGTCCTCAAGCTCGACAGCGGCTACAACACCGGCCTCAAGGCCGACACGCTGGAGCTTGTTCGGAAAGCCCAGCCGAAACCCGCGCCGCCCCAGGACAAGGGGGACGAGTTGCGCGCCCGTGGCGGCATCGCCATACTCGGCTGCGGCGGCACGATAGCGTCCAAGATAGAATACAAGACCGGCGCGGTATACCCGTCGATCACCCCGCGCGAGCTGCGAATGGCGTTCCCCGCGCTCCAGAAATGGGACATACATTCGCGCCAGATATTCTCGCTGTTCTCAGAGGACATGAACGCAACGCACTGGAGGCTGCTCGCAGACGCCATCGAGGACGAGATAAAGGACGGGAGCGAGGGCGTGGTGGTGATGCACGGCACCGACACCATGAACTACACATCCTCGGCAATCAGCTACATGCTCCAGAACCTGCCAGTCCCGGTCGTGCTAGTCGGCTCGCAGAGGAGCTCGGACCGGCCGTCCAGCGAGAACGAGATGAACATGCTGAACGCGGTCTTCTCGGCCACGCAGGACCTCGGCGAGGTCGGCGTGTGCATGCATGCGACCACGAACGACGATTTCTGCCACCTTCACCGGGGAACGAGGGTGAGGAAGATGCACAGCTCGAGGCGGGACGCGTTCCACTCCATCAACGCCCGCCCGCTTGCGGCCGTGGACTACCGAACGAGGCGCTTCGAGCGCCTTTCAGACTGGATGCCGCGCCGCAAGGGCGGATTGATTGCGAAAAAGGAGATGAACGACAACGTCGCCCTGATTTATGTCCACCCCAACATCAAGCCGTCGCTGATATCGAAGCTCGATGATTACGACGGCATCGTGCTCGTCGGGACAGGCCTCGGGCACACGCCGACGAACGCATTCGACGACAAGAGCGTGAAGGGCATAATCAAGCCCATCCGCGAGCTGATATCGTCCGGGATTCCGATGGCGATGTCCAGCCAGTGCATATCCGGGAGGATTTGCATGCGGGTCTATTCCACGGGGAGGCTGCTCATGGACGCCGGCGTCATCGGCGACGGGGCGGACTGGACGCCGGAGGCGGCCTACGCGAAGATGTGCTGGGCGCTCGGCCAGACGAAGGACAGGAACGAGGTCGCGAGGCTGATGATGGGGAATGTCGCCGGGGAAATCACCGAGCGCTCCGCAATCGAGGGATACTGATGAAAATCGGAATAGAAATACACCAGCGCCTTGACACGACCAAGCTTTTCTGCAACTGCCCATCCGCCCTTTCGGGCGAGGGCGCGAAGCCCGAATCGGTGATTATGCGCAGGCTGCACCCGGTCATGAGCGAGCTCGGGGAGACCGACGAGGCGTCGCAGGCCGAATTCGCCAAGGACCGCGCATTCGAATACCACACGTTCAGGAACAACTGCCTGGTCGAGACGGACGAGGAGCCCCCCGGGCTGCTCTGCCCGGAAGCGCTGAAGATAGGCCTGCAGATGGCCATCGAGCTTAACGCCACGCCGGTCAGCGAAGTGCATATCATGAGGAAGACGGTCATAGACGGCAGCAACACGTCCGGCTTCCAGCGGACGGCCATCGTCGCGGTGAACGGGCACCTGGACAGCTCGAAGGGCTCGATAGGAATCCCGATGATTGCGATAGAGGAGGAGAGCGCGGGCATCGTGTCCGCCTCCGAAGGCAAGGCGACATACAGCCTCGACCGCCTCGGAATACCGCTTATCGAGATATCCACGACGCCCGACATCAAGGACGGGGCGCACCTCACGGAAGTCGCCGAGAAAATCGGGCTGATGCTGAGGGCGACCGGAAAGGTCGCACGGGGCCTCGGCACCATCCGGCAGGACGTCAACATCTCCACCGAAGGCGGGGCGCGCGTCGAGCTGAAAGGCGCGCAGGATTTGAAGATGCTTCCCCAGTACGTCGAGAACGAGGTCGCGCGCCAGCTGCTTCTCCTGAAGCTTTTGAACGAGCTGCGCGAGCGCAAGGCGATTCCGGTGAAGGAGCACATGGTGGAGTTCAGCGACGTTTTCCGTTCCGCCAAGCCCGGCCTGATATCGGGGGGAATCAAGAACGGCTCGGCCGTCCTGGGGCAGAAGCTCCCCGAGCACGAGGGCATCCTCGGGATGGAAATCCAGCCCGGCCGGCGCTACGGCACCGAGCTGAGCGACTATGCGAAAAAGGCCGGCGTGAAGGGGATTATCCACAGCGACGAGGACCTGGCCAAGTACGGCATTTCTGAAGCTGAGGAGCGGGCCGTGCGCGACGCCCTCGGGGCGTGGGAAAACGACTCGTTCGTCCTGATAGTGGCGCCTCTTGAGCAGGCGAAGAAGGCGATGGGATTCGTCCTCGAGCGCGCGAACATGGATTACGTCCCGGGCGAGACGCGGAGGGCTAACCCGGACGGGACGTCTACGTTCATGAGGCCGCTTCCCGGGCGGGCCAGGCTGTATCCCGAGACCGACGTGCCCCCGATACTGATAACCGGGGAACTCATCGCGTCCGTGGAGCGGGCCGAGTCGCTAGAGGACAAGAAGTCCAAGCTGGAAAAGCTGCTGAACAAGGAGATGGCCGGCCGCATGCTGAAATCGAGGCATCTCCACCTTTTCGAGAAGCTGGCCGAAGCAGGGACCGACCCGATGCTCGCGGCGACGACGCTGGAAGACACCGTTGTCTCGCTCCGGAGGGAGGGCGTCGAGTTCAGCGACCTGGAAAAGGCGCTGGCGGAGCTGTTCAGCGAATTCAGCAAGGGCACGTTCGTCAAGGCCGCAATCCCGGAGGTCCTCAAGGGCATGGCCAAGGGGGCCCGGGTGGACGCGGTGCTGAAGGTCTACCGGCTCCAGAAAATATCCGGCAAGGATTTGGAGGCCATCGCGATGGAAATGGATTTCGACATGAAGGCGATAATGCAGAAATACCGCCTCCAGGTCGACGCCCAGGAGGTCGCGGCGGTCATCAAGGAAGGGAAGAAGGAGCAGGGCAAGGACTTCATTTAAGCCAAATACCCACAACTTTAACTTCCATTCCCGCCATTTTTCTTTATTTATTGTGTTTTTTTCACATTTTGAGCCCTGCGGTTTCGTTTTTCACGTCTATAGGCTAATTTTCGCTAATTATGTATAAATGTGTAAGCTATATAAACCTTCAATGCGTAATACTATCACTATGCAAGGCGCCCCCCAATCCCATGCACCCCAGAAGATGGCATACCTCCACTTCGGGAGCCGCTTCCCCTTCCCCATCAACCCGATTTTCTTCGGGCAGACATTCGTGATGGGCGATCTCACGGCGGCATCGAGATACCACGAGGGAAAGCGCAATATCGTCATGCTGCGCGACCTGAAGAATCCGCATGATGGCTTCGCCGGGAAGGACGCCATGGCCGAGCCCCTCATGGGCGAAAAGGCCCGCGAGCTGGCGAAAGCCCGGTTCAACACCGATGTCCGGGTCGGATACTCGAAGGATACGCTTGACGAGATGATCGGCACCGTCAGGGGCATGGCCGACGACGGATACCACAGCGCCCTTGTCTTCCACTTCCCGGTGAGCCCGGACACGCAATATGCATACGCGCTCCGCAAGTCGCTCGAGACGGCCGGCCTCATAGACCATGCGTCGATCCATTTCTACCTCCATACCAACGCGGACAGCCATTATCACAGGCCGGACGACCCGCTTTTCTCCGTCTATCATGCGGCGATGGTCAGGGCGTCCGACGGAATCATCGGAGTCAGCCAGGCCGTCCGCGACAATTTCGTGAAGCTCCGCGTTCAAGACGGCGGCGAGGAGCTGGGGCTCGACCCGGAAAAGGCGTCCGTGGTCCGGAACGGCATCAACCCCCACATCTACGTCACCAAGGACGAGCGCGAAGTCCGGGAAGCCCGGCTGGACCTGGGGCTGGCCGAAGGGCTTGATAAAGTCGTCTCGTTCGTGGGAAGGATGGACCGCCTCAAGGGCAGCGATTACCTGGTCAAGGTGCTCGAGCACTACGAGGAAAGCGCCGACCCCGCGCTGGCGAACACCGGGTTCGTGATTGCGACATCGCACCTGCTCAATGTCTCCCAGGCGTCCAAGCCCTTCAAGGGCCTGCTGAGGATGCAGAGGCTCATCCGCGAGGACCGCCTGAAAGTCGCTATCGACATATCGAAATACACGCGCGGCGACCCGCGCTTCCGGGAAAACGTCGAGTTCATGCTTTTCGACTACGCGCTTCGGCACGGCCTGCAGGGCGCGCTGGCGAATCCGCTTTTCGCCCAGATGTACGGGGGCACCACCAACGTGCCGGTCCAGACGATATCCGACGTCTACCTGCACCCTTCCCGGAGCGAGGCGTTCGGCCTTGCGATTCTTGAAGCCGTCTTCAGCGGCGCCTACGTCGTTTCGACGCCGGTCGGGGGCATCCCCGAAATCGTCGTCGACCCGCGCCTGGGCACGCTGGTTCCAATAGATAGCGATAAAAACACGTTCGTAAAACAGTTAATTATGGCTATTTGTGGTTCAAATAAGCCATGCGAGCACGACCGCGCGGGCCTTGAAGGCTATTTCGAGTCGTATACCGACAGGTCCATGTTCGAGAAGTTCGAAAAGGCTGTCAGGAGGGGGATGGAACGATGATTGCTTACCGGCCAAAGGATTTCGTCCGCATCACCGCGGCAATGCATGTGCGCCTGGAAGGCCACGGCCTCCTCACTTCCCAGAAGGCGGCCCTTATCCGCATGGCGAAAGGCCATGAGATAGACGAGGGTGTCTCATGGGGCGGCGCGAAGCAGATGGTGACGGACATCCTCCGGATTATCAACGACCGGCGCCTCCGGGACGGAAGGCCCAATATGGACGAAGAAGGCCTCCGGGACGCCGTGCGCGCCATGCTCAAGGGGAGCAGGAAAGAGCCGGCCGTGGAAGAGCTTTCCGACGCGCTTGCGAACCTGCGCGAAATCAGGCTCGGCGTCCGCAAGATGCCCCCGCTTCACGAGGACCTGAAAAGGATAGCCTGAACGAACGCACACCCCCGGCGTAAAAAATAGGAAAAACAGCAGGATGATTGCTGCATTGCGATAACCAAAAAATCATGGTGTTATGTATGGCAAAACAGACACAAAGCGTCAGACCCGGCCCGTCCTCCTCGAAAGGGGACAGGCCTGACAGATGGAGCGCCCTCGCGCTGGCCCTTCAGGCTGAGCACGGCTCGGTTTCAGCCACCAGCCCTGCAGGCGTCGCGCAGAGAGTCGCATCGAGGACCGCGCCTGTTTCCGAAGCCGTGAATTCGTTCCTAAACTGGAAGCCGGAGCAGCAGCTGGAGTTCGCCGAATCACTCGCAGGCGCCGGCGCTTCGCTGAGGCACAAGGTCGCGACGGAAATCCAAGGGCGCGCAAACGGCTGTCCAATCGAACCGAAAGCGATTTCACTGCTGAGCTTCAACTACGAGGCTGAAGGCATCGCGCTCGGCTTCGCGTCCGGAAACGGCGGCCAGACGCCCAATCACGTTTACTATGACCTCGCCAGGAAGTATCCGGATCCTGTCCTGAAGGCAATCCTTGCCACCGCGTTCGATGATGCGGCCTCGCTCTGCGAGGACAAGGCGCACACGAAACTGCTGTCCAAGGTCGCATACCTCCTTAGGCAGGGCAACGGCCATGCCGGCGGAAAAGCGGGCAAGGATGACGGGCATCCCGCAGCCTGATGCAAATGCGCATGGGGGGAGAGGGGGGATGAGCGATAAGGACGGCCCGGAGCCAGCTGACTGGCACGCCCGTCCGGTAGTCCGGCTCGGCAGTCCGGCAGACAGTTAAAAACCGGACGCGGATATCTCCCTGTGGCATCTTTTTTCAACCCCTGCTCGCTCTGCGACGCGAACTGCTGCAAGAGCTATGTCATCACGGCGACAGCGTTCGACGTCCTGCGCGTCATGGAGCAGACAGGGCGCAAGGCCGAGGATTTCGCCATGCTCCACCAGGCGCGCCTCCTCGCGTTCGACCCGGACACGACGCTGGACATGGAGGACGATTCCTGGGTTTACCTGCTCGGCTTCAAGTCCCACCCATGCGTCTTTCTGGAGAAGAACCGCTGCACCATCCATGTTTGCGCCCCGCTCTCGTGCCGGCGCTACCCCTTCCAGCTCGACGGCAAGCTCAACGCCCGTTTCTGCCCGATTCTCCCCCAGCTCGCCTTCAGGCTCAAGGGCGCGGACATCAGCGCATCGGCGATGAAGGAAGAGCTGGATGCGTACAAGCTAATCGTGAAGGAATGGAACAAAAAGCCGGGGAAGATGAGCGGGTGCCTGGATTTTCTAATTGACAAGGCCCGGAACGCCCGCCCAAGCGCTCCCCGCCGACTTAATGCTCGCCTTTAGCGGCACCGCTTGAGTATCGCTATCGCTTCCTCGTCCTCGACCTGGCTGAAATCCTCGTAGAATGAGCCTATCGCGAAAAAAGCCTCGGGCTTCTCCAGGCAGATTGTCTCGTCAGCTTCGGCTGCGATTCTCGCCACGCTGTCAGGGGGCCCGACCGGCACGGCGACCACGATTTTCTTCGGCTTCTGCTTCCTTATCACATGGATGGCGGCGAGCATGGTGCTTCCGGTGGCTATTCCGTCGTCTATAAGGATGACCGTCTTCCCCTTCAACGCAGGCTTCGGCAAATCGCCCCGGTAACGGACATACCTCTCCTCCACGTCCGCCGCCAGCCTCCCCCGCTGGACCTCGATGAACTCCGGTCTCACTTCCGCCGCTGCCCCGGCGTTCACGAAATACTCGCCGTCCGGGCCGACCGCCCCGATTGCGTATTCCTCATTATAGGGATGGGGGATTTTTTTCGTGATGATGATGTCGAGAGGAAGGCCGAGTTCGGCATGCAACACCTCGCCTATCTGCAGGGCCCCGCGGGGTATTGCCAGGATTATGGCATCCTTCTTCCCCCTGTATGCCGCTAGCGCAGAGGCAAGCTTCCTTCCGGCGTCATGTCGGTCCCGGAACATGCATTACTCGCGCAATCCGGCTATTTATTCCTGCCCCTGACGGTTCGGCTCCCGCCGCTTTTCGGCCTTAGAATCAGAATGTTCATCGTGATGCTCAGCGCGAACACGTAGACCGGGTAGAGCGCTATCACGGGGCTCCATTCGCTTATGGCGAGCAGGTTCAGCGAATTCGCCACGAGGAACATCGCCCATGCCGCCCTGCTCTCGGTTTCCGGCCTCTTGTACGCCTTGATTATGGTCGGTATGCCCCCGATGGCGTCGATGATGGTCGTGAGGTAGAAGGCGAATACGGGTTCGCTCGTGATTGCCCAAACCGCAAGCCCGACGCCCGCCCCGATGAGGCACGCCTTGTCGAGCGTGGTCCATCCCTCTTCCCCGTATTTGAGCGAAAGCGCGGCCACAGCCACTATGCCGATTGCATAACCAATGGGGGTCCAAGCCGTATCCCTCGCCCCTGCCGACCAGTAGCTCGCCGCGATAATAAGCCCCAGGACCGCCCAGATTATCCAGGTTGCCTTGTCGGGTTTTGTCTTATGGTTCAGGGTATCGAGTATGTACGGTACGAACGCCAGGAAGCCGATGATGCCGGCGAGGATGCCTAGCAGGTGCTGTTCCATATGGGATGCCATCTTGACGTGGATACGTCGGAGTTCTATTCAAGCGCAGCATCCAATATATACTTATCCGTCTTGAAGGGTGTCAGTGGTTTTATGGAAATGAACAAATCTATGTTGGTATTGGGATTACTGGGGTTTGCGGGTGTCGCTTTCGCCTACCTATGCATCGATTCCGACGGTGGAGACAAGCCTCTGGTTCCTGGAACATGCAACGAAGTGGGCGGGTCATCATATACGGATACGTGCAATTCGCAATCGCAACTTGTCGAATACCGTCCGTTATTAGGTTACTGCAGCCCCAAAGTTTATGACTGCCGTACGGCATTCCAGAATTATACTTGCAACACTGGTGGACGTGGGGGGTACTGCGCTCCGCAGTAATTTTTTCTTCTTTGTGTTAAAAGATGGTATTTTAAATAATTCTAGCCAACTTCACCCCTATGCGCAGGGTGCTTGAGATGGGCCACGGGGGCTTCCCGATGGGGGATGCCTCGAATTGCAGCCTTGCTGTTTTTTCGAAGAAACTGCCCCCGGAGACAATCTACTTCGGGATAGACGAACCTTCACGCAAGCAGTCCGGCAGTTTCCTCCTCCCGGCCCGCATAACGTCCGGCTGCGTGTCGGCCATCGAAAAGGCGTGCGAAGTGATGCACCCGAGAAGAATCCATTTCCTGCGCACGGATGCGCGCTCGACGCGCTTCGGGAGCGGCGTTTTCCATGAAATCCACCTGCATAACGTCATCACGGACCCGTGCGTTTCTTTGGCGGACATCCGTCTGATTGTCGCTGAGGCGAGGCGCCTGCTTGCAGGTGGCGGCATATTCATCGCATCATGCGAAAAAAGCAATATCGGGGAAGAGCGGATAACTGAAGTCCATGACGCCATCGAAGGCTCTGGGATGAGACGGCTCGGCCGCTTCATTCTCGAAGACGTGACCGTCTTCTCAAGGGACCTCGCGCTCTTGCGCGAAACCAGGGGCAGCTATATGATTGCGGCGGCGAAAAGGGCCTAAGACTTGCCTTCGTTTGGCGGGGCCTTCTGTTCCCCGGCATCCGCCCCTTGCGCCTGCTCGGCCTTCGGCACTATGGCGAAGCTGGCGACCTTCTCCTTTCCTGAGAGCTTGATGATGGTGACGCCCTGCGTGTTCCTGCCAATCACCGAGATGTCGCTCACCCTGATGCGGATTGCCTGCCCCTCGGAGCTCATGACAATGGCCTCGTCGTCATCCTCGACCGCGCGTATGCCGACGACGTCGCCGTTCCTGCCTTCGGTCTTGATGTTGATGACGCCGGAGCCTCCGCGGCCCTGGACGCGGTATTCGTCGATGTGCGTCCTCTTGCCGAAGCCATGCTCGGTTATAGTGAGGATGCTCGGCCTGAAGCATTTGGCGATTCCGACGACCGAATCCTCGCCTTCCTTGAAGCGGATGCCTATCACGCCCTGGCCCGTGCGGCCGAGCTCCCTCGCCTCCTCCTCCTTGAAGCGTATGGCCTGGCCCTTCTTCGTGGCGATTATCAAATCCTGCTTGCCGTCGGTCTTTATGACCTCGACCAGCCGGTCGCCCTCTTTCAGCGTTATCGCGATGATGCCGACTTTTCTGACGTTCGAGAAGTTCTCGAGCGCGGTCCTCTTGATGATGCCGTTCTTCGTCACCATGCAGAGATACTCGCCGGAATCGAACTTCTGGACCGATATCCACGAGGTGACCTTCTCGTCTTTCAGGTCGAGCAGGCTCACCAGCGTCTTGCCGGTCGAGTAGCGGCTGCCTTCGGGCGTGCGCCATACCTTCAGCCAGAACGCCCTGCCCTTGTCGGTGAACAGCAGGAGGTAGTTGTGGTTCCTGGTGACGATGACGTCCTGGACGAAGTCCTCCTCCTTGGTTTCCGTGCCTATCACGCCCTTGCCCCCGCGGTGCTGCGAGCGGTATTCGTCGAGGCTGACCCTCTTGACGTAGCCGCGGCTGCTTATCACGACCACGACCTCGTCGTTGGGGATGAGGTCCTCGATTTCCACGTCGCCCTCGTCCTCGATGATTTCCGTGCGCCTCGCATCTCCGTACCTCTCCTTGATTTCGGCGAGCTCGGCCTTTATTATCGCAAGAATCTTGTTGACGTCCGACAGCACGTCCACGAGGTGCTTTATCGTCTTCATCAGCTCGGCGTACTCGTTCTCGATTTTCTCGCGCTCGAGCGAGACGAGCCTCGATATCTTCATGTCGAGGACGGCGTTCGCCTGTATCTCGCTCAGCGAATAGTTCTTCATCAGGCCCGCCCTCGCGTGCTCGATGTCCTTGGATTTCCGCAGGAACTCGACAATCGCGTCTATGTTGTTCAGCGCAATCCGCAGCCCCTCGAGGATGTGGGCGCGCGCCCTTGCCTCCTTGAGCTCGAACTCGCACCTCTTCCTGACGATTTCCTTGCGGAAATTCAGGAATTCATGGATGCTCTGCGAAAGCGTGAGATATTTGGGCTGTTTCCCCACGATGGCGAGGTTGATGATGCCGAACGTGCCCTGGGCCTGCGTGTGGGCGAAAAGCTGGTTCATGACGACGTCCATGTCGTGGCCCTTCTTGATGTCAACGACGATTTCCATGCCCGCCTTGTCGGAACGGTCGTGGACGCCGCTGATGCCCTCGATTTTCTTGTTCTTCACCGCCTCGACTATGGACTCGATGACCGATGTCTTCGTCACCTGGTAGGGTATCTCGCTTATCACGAGCGCGTTCCTCTTGATGTCCTTTTCCACCCTGGAGCGGACCTTGATGATGCCGCGCCCGGTCCTGTATGCCTGGACTATGCCCGTCCGCCCGACGATTATCCCGCCTGTCGGGAAGTCCGGCCCGCTGACGATTTTCAGCAGTTCCTCGTCCCCCGCGCCGTCGATTGCCGCGACAGTCGCGTCGATCACCTCGGTGAGGTTGTGGGGCGGGATGTTCGTCGCCATGCCGACCGCTATGCCGGACGAGCCGTTGATGAGCAGGTTCGGCACCCTGGAAGGAAGAACGGTCGGTTCCTTGAGCGTGCCGTCGAAATTGTCAGTGAACGACACGGTCTCTTTCGCAATGTCGGAGAGCAGTTCGGCGCTCATTTTCGCCATGCGCACTTCCGTGTACCTCATGGCGGCCGGGTTGTCCCCGTCTATGGAGCCGATGTTGCCCTGCCCGTCGACAAGCATGTACCTGAGCGAGAACGGCTGGGCCATGCGGATGAGCGCGTCGTAAACCGCGGTGTCTCCGTGCGGGTGGTACTTGCCGAGGCAGTCGCCGACCACGCGGGCGCTTTTCTTGTGCGCCTTGCCGTGAGTGTTGCCGAGCTCGTGCATGGTGAAGAGAATCCTGCGGTGGACCGGCTTGAGGCCGTCCCGGACGTCCGGGATGGCGCGGCCTATTATGACCGACATCGCGTAGTCGAGGTAGCTCTCCTTCATGTCGGATTCAATCGTCCGCTGTGTTATCGTTTCAGGCATTAGCGTCACCTTATATGTCGAGGTTCTTCACCGCAGAGCCGTACTGCTCGATGAACGCGCGCCGGGGCTCGACCAGGTCGCCCATCAGCAGGGTGAACAGCTCGTCTGCCAGTATCGCATCCTCGACCGTCACCCTCTTGAGTGTCCTCGTCTCAGGATTCATCGTAGTCTCCCAGAGCTGGTCCGGGTTCATCTCGCCGAGGCCCTTGTATCTCTGTATGCCGGCGTCGCCGCCGAACTCTTTCAGCGTCTCAGCCAGCTGGGCGTCCGTATAATCGTACTTTACAGCCTTCCCTTTCTGCACCCGGTATAAGGGCGGCTGGGCGATGTAAAGGTGCCCCTTGTCGATAAGGTCCTTGAAATAGCGGTAGAACAGCGTCAGGATGAGGGTGCGTATGTGCGAGCCGTCGACGTCCGCATCGGTCATGATGATTATTTTGTGGTACCGGAGCTTCTTCATGTCGAAGTCCTCCTTGAACCCGGCGCCAAGCGAGAGCACTATGTTCCGGATGGCCTCGCTGTCGATGATTTTATGGATGGGCGCTTTCTCAACGTTCAGTATCTTGCCTCTCAGAGGGAGAATCGCCTGGTACCTGCGGTCGCGCGCCTGCTTCGAGCTGCCTCCGGCGGAGTCGCCCTCCACGAAGTATATCTCGCATTTGGCCGGGTCCTCCTCCGAGCAGTCGGCGAGCTTGCCCGGAAGCACGCTGCTTTCGAACACGTTCTTCCTGCGTATCAGGTCCTTGGCCTTCTGGGCGGCTTCTCTCGCCTCCATGGAGTTGATTATCTTGTAAGATATTGTCTTCGCGACTTGGGGGTGCTCCTCGCAGAACGTCTTGAAGGAGTCGTAGAACAGGCTGTCGACGGCGCCGCGTATCTCGCTGTTCCCCAGCTTCGTCTTGGTCTGGCCCTCGAACTGCGGCTCGGGCACCTTGATGCTTATGATGGCTGTGAGGCCCTCTATGGCGTCATCGCCTGTTATCTTGTGCTCCTCCTTGACAAGCTTGGCGGACTTCGTGTAATCGTTCACGGCGCGCGTCAGCGCCGTTCGGAACCCCACGACGTGCGTTCCGCCCTCTATTGTCTTGATGTCGTTCACGAAGCTGTAGATGCTGTCCGTATACCCGTCCGTGTACTGGAGCGCGATTTCCACTTCGACATGGTCGGTCTTCTTGTTCAGGTAATACGGCTCGTGGAGCTGGTTTCTCGCCTCGTTGATGTGCTTCACGAACTCGACGATTCCGCCCTCGTAGCGGAACTCCTCCTTCTTCCCGTCCCGCTCGTCGGAAATGGTTATCCGCAGGCCCTTGTTCAGGAAAGCGAGCTCCATGATGCGCTCGCGGAGGTAGTCATAATCGAAATCGGTCGAGGGGAATATCTGCGAATCCGGCTTGAACGAGACTATCGTGCCGCGCTCGGCCGAGTGCGCGCCCACCTTGAAGCCCTCCCTTGGCTTCCCCCGCGAATACCCTATCGTGTGGCACTTGCCGTGTTGGTGCACCTCGATGTTCATCCATTCGGACAGGCCGTTCACCACGCCCATGCCGACGCCGTGCAGGCCGCCCGAGACCTTGTAGGCCTTCTTGTCGAACTTGCCCCCGGCGTGGAGCGAGCTGGCGACCAGCTCGAGGCCGGATTTGCCTGACGGGTGCATGTCCGTGGGGATGCCCCTCCCGTCGTCCTTAATTCTCACCGAGCCGTCCTTCTTCAGCTCGATTTCGATGTTCTTGCAGTATCCGGCGAGCGCCTCGTCGATGCTGTTGTCCACTATCTCGTAGACCAGGTGGTGGAGGCCCCTTTTTGAGGTGTCCCCGATGTACATTCCCGGCCTTTTCCGGACCCCGTCCAGGCCTGTCAGGACCTGTATCTCCTTCGCTGTGTATCCGCCCTCTTCAGACATACAATAACCACTAGTTCCTTGATGCGAGTTTACGTCGTAGAAAAGTCAGTATTCTTAACAAAACTATATTGTCTAAGAGGCTTTAAATTCGTATGGTTTT
>Ga0265297_10001919_pt1 | contig 45178 bp, 42 predicted proteins | sample Munlanlwell13791_FD_192502 | JGI IMG/M metagenome (GOLD analysis project Ga0265297, IMG submission 192502) | Leachate microbial communities from a municipal landfill in Southern Ontario, Canada - Leachate well 137-91 | ecosystem: Engineered > Solid waste > Landfill > Unclassified | place...
GGATCTGCGAGCGCATCCTCGGGTCCCAGAATTTCACCAGGTGATCGGCGATCTCGGCAGGCGCCGAGGCGGCACCCTGGGCCTTGAAGAAGGCGGCGATCTGATTGGCCATGCGGACCAGCTTCTGGGCGTCCATCGTCACTCCGCCGCCTGGTCCGCGGCGACGATGCGCCGGCTCTTCTCGCTGTGTTCGCGGTAGCGTTCCTGCCAGTCGCTCGGCCCGTTGGAGGGCGAGACCTGGACCGCCGTCACCTTGTACTCGGGGCAATTGGTGGCCCAGTCCGAATAGTCGGTGGTGATCACATTGGCCTGGGTCATCGGGTGGTGGAAGGTCGTGTAGACGACGCCGGGGGCCACACGGGTGGTGATCTGCGCGCGCAATGCGGTCTCGCCCGAGCGGCTCTGCAGCTTCACGAAATCGCCGTCCTTGATGCCGCGGTTCTCGGCGTCATAGGGATGGATCTCGAGGAGATCTTCCGGGTGCCACACGGTATTGGCGGTGCGCCGCGTCTGCGCGCCCACGTTATATTGCGACAGGATGCGGCCGGTGGTCAGCAGCAGGGGGAAGCGCGGGCCGGTCTTCTCGTCCGTCGGCACATATTCGGTGATGACGAATTTGCCCTTGCCGCGCACGAAGCCGCCGATATGCATGATCGGCGTGCCTTCCGGCGCCTTCTCGTTGCACGGCCATTGCACCGAACCCATCTCGTCGAGCCGGGCGTAGGAAACCCCGGCGAAGCTCGGCGTGGTCGCCGCGATCTCGTCCATGATCTCGGACGGGTGGCCGTAATTCATCGCCATGCCCATCGCCTGGGCCAGCTTCTGCGTCACTTCCCAATCGGCCAGGCCGTTCTTCGGCGTCATCACCTTGCGCACGCGGTTGATGCGGCGTTCGGCATTGGTGAAGGTGCCGTCCTTCTCGAGGAAGGTCGAACCCGGCAGGAAGACATGGGCGTAATTGGCGGTCTCGTTCAGGAACAGGTCCTGCACCACCACGCATTCCATGGCCGAAAGGCCCGAGGTGACGTGTTTCGTGTCGGGGTCGGACTGTACGATGTCCTCGCCCTGGACATAGAGGCCCTTGAAACTGCCCTCCAGCGCCGCATCGAACATGTTGGGAATGCGGAGGCCTGGCTCGTCCGACAGGGTGACGCCCCAGAGTTTCTCGAAAATCTCCCGCGTGGCGTCTTCCGAGACGTGGCGATAGCCCGGCAACTCGTGCGGGAAGGAACCCATGTCGCAGGAACCCTGGACATTGTTCTGCCCGCGCAGCGGATTGACGCCGACGCCGCGCCGGCCGATGTTGCCGGTCGCCATGGCCAGATTGGCGATGGCGATCACCGTGGTGGTGCCCTGGCTGTGCTCGGTGACGCCGAGGCCGTAATAGATGGCACCATTGCCGCCGGTGGCATAGAGCCTCGCGGCGCCGCGGATCGCCTCCGCCGGCACGCCTGAGATCTTCTCGACCGCTTCCGGCGCATGGCGCGGATCGGCGACGAAGGCGGCCCAGTCCTGGAACTCGTCCCAATCGCAGGTGGCGCGCACGAAATCCTCGTTCACCAAGCCCTCGGTGACGACGACATGGGCGAGCGCCGTGACCACGGCGACATTGGTGCCGGGGCGGAGGGGCAGGTGATAGGACGCCTCGACATGGGGGCTGCGGACGAGGTCGATCCGGCGCGGATCGATCACGATCAGCTTGGCGCCCTGGCGGAGCCGCTTCTTGAGGCGCGAGGCGAAGACCGGGTGGCCGTCGGTCGGATTGGCGCCGATCACCAGGACGACGTCGGACTCTTCGACCGAATCGAAATCCTGCGTGCCCGCCGAGGTGCCGAAGGCGGTCTTCAGGCCGTAGCCGGTGGGCGAATGGCAGACCCGGGCACAGGTATCGACATTATTGTTGCCGAAGCCGGCGCGGATCAGCTTCTGAACCAGATAGGTTTCCTCGTTGGTGCAGCGCGACGAGGTGATGCCGCCGACCGAGGCAACGCCGTAAGTTGCCTGGAGGCGGCGGAATTCGCTGGCGACATGGGCGAAGGCTTCGTCCCAGCTCACTTCGCGCCAGGGATCGGTGATCCTGGCGCGCACCATCGGCTTCGTGATGCGGTCGCGGTGGGTGGCGTAACCCCAGGCGAAACGGCCCTTCACGCAGGAATGGCCGCGGTTCGCCTTGCCGTCCTTCCAGGGCACCATGCGCACCAGTTCCTCGCCCCGCATCTCGGCCTTGAAGGAACAGCCGACGCCGCAATAGGCGCAGGTGGTGACCACCGAATGTTCCGGCTGGCCGATCTCGACGACCGATTTCTCGATCAGCGTCGCGGTCGGGCAGGCCTGCACGCAGGCGCCGCAGGAAACGCATTCGGAGGTCAGGAACGTCTCATGCGCGCCGGGCGAAACCCGGCTGTCGAAGCCGCGGCCCTCGATGGTCAGGGCGAAGGTGCCCTGCACTTCCTCGCAGGCGCGGACACAGCGCGAACAGACGATGCATTTCGACGGATCATAGTCGAAATAGGGGTTCGACTGGTCCTTCTCGGAATGGGTGTGGTTCTCGCCCGCATAGCCGTAGCGGACATCGCGAAGCCCCACGGCGCCGGCCATGTCCTGCAATTCGCAGTCGCCATTGGCGCCGCAGGTCAGGCAGTCCAGCGGGTGGTCGGAGATATAGAGTTCCATCACGCCCTTGCGCAGGCGCTTCAGGCGTTCCGTCTGGGTCTGCACCGCCATGCCTTCGGCGACGGGCGTGGTGCAGGAGGCGGGCGTGCCCGCCCGGCCCTCGATCTCCACCAGGCAGAGCCGGCAGGAGCCGAAAGCCTTCACGCTGTCGGTGGCGCAGAGCTTGGGGATCTGCGTCCCCATCTCCATGGCGGCGCGCATGATCGAGGTGCCGGCGGGAACCGTGACGTTCCGGCCGTCGATGGTGAGATTCACCACCTTGTCGGCGGTAACGGCAGGGGTGCCATAGTCGGTCTCGGGGACGAGGGACATGGGGCCACTCCTATTCGGCCGCGGCGGGCATGGGGCCGCGCGCGAAATCGTCGGGGAAATGCTGCAGGGCGGAGAGCACGGGATAGGGCGTGAAACCGCCGAGGGCGCAGAGGGAGCCGAATTTCATCGTCTCGCACAGGTCTTCGAGCAGCGAGAGGTTAGCGGTCACGTCGCGGCCCGCGGCGATCTTGTCGACCGTCTCCACCCCCCGGGTCGAGCCGATCCGGCAGGGGGTGCATTTGCCGCAGGATTCGATGGCGCAGAATTCCAGGGCGAAACGTGCCTGTTTCAGCATGTCCGCGGTGTCGTCGAACACCACCACGCCGCCGTGGCCGATCAGCCCGCCCGCCTTGGCAAAGGCCTCATAGTCGAAGGGCGTGTCGAACAGCGCGGGCGGGAAATAAGCGCCGAGCGGCCCGCCCACCTGCACCGCCTTGATGGGCCGGCCGCTCGCGGTGCCGCCGCCGACTTCGTTCACCAATTCGCCGAGCGTGATGCCGAAGCCGACCTCGAACAGCCCGCCCTGCTTCAGATTGCCGGCGAGCTGGATCGGCATGGTGCCGCGCGACCGGCCGAAACCGAGGTCGGCATAGGCCTGCGCACCCTTGTGCAGGATGAAGGGCACCGAGGCGAGGGAGAGGATGTTGTTGATCACCGTGGGCTTGCCGAACAAGCCCTCATGCGCCGGCAGGGGCGGCTTGGCCCGGACCTGGCCGCGCTTGCCCTCGATACTCTCGAGCAGAGCCGTCTCCTCGCCGCAGACATAGGCCCCGGCGCCGACCCGGAGTTCGAGCTCGAAGCGCCGGCCGGAACCCATGACGTTGCCGCCCAGGAAGCCGGCATCGCGCGCCATGGCGATCGCCGAATTCATGATCGCAATGGCATGGGGGTATTCGGAGCGGGTGTAGATGTAACCCTTGGTGGCGCCGACGGCGATTCCGGCAATGGCCATGCCCTCGATCAGGTGGAAGGGATCGCCCTCCATCAGCATGCGGTCGGCGAAAGTGCCGCTGTCGCCCTCGTCCGCATTGGCGACGACATATTTCTGGGTCCCGGGGGCGTCCAGCACGGTCTTCCACTTGATGCCGGTCGGGAAGCCGGCGCCGCCCCGGCCGCGCAGGCCCGATTTGGTCACTTCCGCGACGATCTCGGCGGGGGCAAGGGAGATCGCCCGGGCCAGGCCCTTCCAGCCGTCCGTCGCGGCATAATCGTCGAGCGAGAGGGGGGCGATCACGCCGCAGCGGGCGAAGGTGAAGCGGGTCTGGCGCTTCAGGAAGGGAATCTCTTCGACCAGGCCGAGGCCGCCGTGGCCCTCGGCCAAGCCTTCGGCGAAGAGGCGCGCCACATCTTCGGGCTCGACCGGGCCGTAGCCGACGCGGCCTGCCGGCGTCGCCACCTCGACCAGGGGTTCCAGCCAATGCAAGCCCCGCGAGCCGTTGCGGATCAGGCGGAGATGCAGGCCGCGCTTGCCCGCCTCGATCCGGATCGCATCGGCGACGGCATCGGCGCCCACGGCCAGCGCCGCGGCATCCTGGGGTACGTAAATGGTCAGGGGGACGTTGAGGGCGCTCACGGCAGCAACTCCGCCACCAGGCGCTCGGCCTTGGCCGGGGTCAGGCGGCCGACCAGGCGGTCGTCCACCATGGCGGCCGGTGCGGTCGAGCAGAGGCCGAGGCAGAACACGGGTTCCAGCGTGACCGAACCATCCGCCGCCGTCTCGCCGAAGGAGAGGCCGAGCCGGCGGCATACATGCTCCGCCACCGCCTCGCCGCCCATCGATTGGCAGGCTTCGGCCCGGCACAGTTTCACGACGTGCTGGCCCGCCGGCTGTTCCCGGAAATCGTGATAGAAGCTGACGACGCCGTGAATCTCCGCCCGCGAGCGATTCTCCGCCTCGGCGATCAGCGACACCGCCGCCGCCGGCACATGGCCGAATTCCGCCTGGATCGCATGGAGGACCGGCAGGGTCGCTCCCTCCACCCCGGCAAAACGCGCGATCACCTCGCGCAAGCGCTCCCGCTCGGCCATTTCATGCGACATCGGCGCGACAATCCCTTCTCGCAGTTTCCCCCAACGTCCGGCCATTATCGATCGTGATCAAGGGGGTGAATTCTATGGTGCAATAGAACAATTCTATCGAACTAGTCATCCTCGGCGATGGCGGGGGCGACAGCTTCGGCTTGGGCGACCAGGGCGGTGGTCAGGGGGGTCATGGGGTCGCGGTGGGGCACGACCAGGCCGATCGTGTGGGCGGCGTCGGGCTCGACGATGGGGATCGAGCGGACGTTGTCGGGCAGGCCCAGGGCACCGGCCAGTTTGGCGGGCATCACGCTGGCCCATTTCGCGGTCCGGACATGGGCGAAGAGCACGATCATCGAATTGGATTCGAGGGTGGGCGAGGGGCTGGTGCCGGCCTCGCGCAGCAATTGGTCGATGATGCGCCGGTTCTGCATGTCGGGCGTCAGCAGGCAGAGCGGGAGCTGGCCGACTTCGGCCCAGGTGACGCGGGCGCGGTCGCCCAGCGGCGCGCTCGCCGCGGTGAGCAGGCGATAGCGCTCGCGGTAGAGCGGCACGGTGGTGACGCGGCCCAGCGGCTCGTTGTCGAGATAGGTGATGCCGGCATCGATCTCCAGATTCTCCAGGAGGCCGAGGACTTCGATCGAGGTGCGCGAGAGGACGGTGAAATGCACCTTCGGATAGCGCGCGCGAAACGGTGTGGTCAGCTGCGGCACCATGGCGAGGGCGGTCGGGATCGCCGCGATCTTCAGGTGGCCGGCCAGGCCCCGGCGCATCGCCTCGATGTCCTGGCGGAGGCCCCTGGCGTCGCCGACCAGGCGGCGGGCCCATTCCAGTACTTTCTCGCCCTCCGGCGTCAGGCCCTGGAAGCGCGAGCTGCGCTGGACCAGGAGCACGCCGAGTTCCGCCTCCAGCTGCTTGATCCCGGCCGAGAGGGTCGGCTGGGTGACATGGCAGGCTTCGGCGGCGCGGCCGAAATGCCGTTCGCGGGCGAGCGCCAGCAGGAATTCGAGCTTGGTGATCATGGCAGCAGGGCTTCGGCGGCGGCCAGGTCTTCCGGCCGGTTCACGTTGAAGAACGGATCGCGCCCTTCCGTGCCGAAGTCCACCAGCGCGAGGTCGAAACGGCGCACGAAATCCTCGACCCGGCGGATGCCCTCGTCGACCAGCGCCCGCTCGAGCGGGGCGGCCAGCGTCGGGTCCCACAGCGCGGTCGCCCAATGGACCCGCCCGCCCGAGGCGGCGACGGCGATCCGCCCGCCCGCCGCGGCGAGGCGCTGCGCCAGATCGGCCGGCAGGAAGGGCGCATCGCCCGGCACGGTGAGCAGGCGGCGGCTCCCGGCGCGGCGCAGGCCGGCCAGAACGCCCGCCAGCGGCCCGGGCTGGCCCGCTACCGGGTCGGGAACGACGGCGAGGCCGAAGCCGGCGAAACGCGCGGGATCGCCATTGGCGTTGAGGAGGAGTTCCGCGCATTGGGGCGCCAGCCGCTCGATCACATGGCCGAGCAGCGGCCGGCCGCCGAGCGGCAGCAGGGTCTTGTCGCCGCCGCCGAGCCGCCGCGCCCGCCCGCCCGCCAGGATCAGGCCGAGGGGGCGCGGATCGCTCACGGCAGCGTGCCCGGAAAGGGGATGAAGGCGACCGGGTCGCCCGGCACGATCGCCGCCGCGGGCTCGGGCATTTCGATCAGGCCGGTGGCCTGCCCGCTCCAGGCCAGGTTGCCGGCCATGGCGGCGGTCAGCCGTTCGATCCGTCCCTCGGCGGTGAGGCGGCCGGGCAGATAGATCCGGTCGCCTGCCGCTTTCTCGAAGGCGAAGCCGGCGGGCAGGCGGAGCCGCTGCACTCCGTCCGGCGTCTCGCCGGCCAGGCGGCGGACGAGCCCGCGGCCGAGCACGGTGAAGACCACGGCGGCGGCACCGGGGTTGCCCGGCAGGCCCAGCACGGGCGTCTGCCCGATGCGGCCGAGGCCGACCGGCCGCCCCGGCTTGATCGCCAGGCGGTGGAAGATCATGCCGCCCGAGTCCTTCAACACGGCGGGCACATGGTCCTCGTCGCCGACCGACATGCCGGCGGTGGTGACCACGAGATCATGGCTGGCGGCGGCCTCGTGGAGGGCTTCGGCGATCACGGCGCGGCGGTCGGGCAGGATCGGCCAGTCGGTCACCCGGCAGCCGGCGCCGCGCAGCCATTCGCGCAGCATGGGCCGGTTGCTGTCCACCACCTGATGATCCTCGGTCGGGGTTCCGGCCGGCACCAGTTCGTCACCGGAGGAGATCAGGGCGACCCGGGGTCGGCACCGCACCAGGACGTCGGCCGCGCCGAGATCGGCGAGCAGGCCGAGGTGGAGCGGCGAGAGGCGAAGGCCGGCGGCCAGCACCCGTTCGCCCGGCTTCAGCACTTCGCCGGCCCGGCGGATGTTGGCGCCGGGCCGGGGCTCGGCCGCGAGCCGGAGCATTCCTTCCGCCACATCGGCGCATTCCTGCATGGCGACGGCATCGGCGCCGGCCGGCAACAGGGCGCCGGTGAAAATCCGCACCGCTTCGCCCGGGCCGAGGCAGCCGGCGAAGGGCGCACCGGCGGCTGCCCGTCCGATCACCCGGCGGGGGCCGGCATCGGCGGTACGGAGCGCGTAGCCGTCGACCGCGCTGTTGTCGGCCGCGGGCAGCAGGCGGGTCGCGCTCACGTCACTCGCCAGCACGCGGCCCACGGCCTCGATGACGGGCAGGCTCTCGCTCCCCGGACAGGGGGCGATGTGACGGGCGATCAGGGCTTGCGCCTCCGCCAGGGTCAGCAGGGGCAGGGTCAGCAGGGGCTTGCTCACGCCAGGCCCTGCGCGATCAGGAAATCGGCCACCGCGCCGGCATCGTCGAGCGGCAGGAAGGGCAGGGCCACGCCGGGCAGCGGCGCCGGGCTCGCCACCGCGACGATATGGGGATCGTCCGGGTGGAGCAGGGGCTTGCCGACCTCGGGCCGATGCACCTCGATCTTGGGGATCGGATCGCGCTTGAAGCCTTCGACCACCACGACGTCGACCGGCGCCATGCGGGCGAGCAGGGCGGCCAAGTCCAATTCCGGGGCACCGCGATATTCATGCATGAGGGCGAAGCGGTTGGCGGAGGCGACCATGACTTCGCTGGCCCCGGCCATTCGGTGCTGGTGGCTGTCCTTGCCCGGCTTGTCGATGTCGAAATCGTGATGCGCGTGTTTGACGGTCGAGACCGAGCGGCCGCGCGCGATCAGGGCCGGGATCACCTGGGTGATCAGCGTGGTCTTGCCGGAACCGCTCCAGCCCGCGAAACCGATCAGCCGGGTCATGCCGCGATCCGCTCGGGATGGGCGAAGATCGTGCAGCGGCTGCCGCGGGCGAAGGCGGCGAGGGTGATGTTGGCGTCCTCCGCCAGGGCGGCGGCGAAGCCGGTCGGGGCGGAGACGGCGGCGATCACGGCGATGCCGGCCTGGGCCGCCTTCTGCACGATCTCGTAGGAACAGCGGCTGGTCACGGCGAGCATGCCGGTCGCAGGGTCGAGCCCGGCACGGGCCAAAGCGCCGGTCACCTTGTCGACCGCATTGTGGCGGCCGACATCCTCGCGGAGCAGCAGGACATGGCCCTCCGCATCGGCGAAAGCGGCGGCATGGACGGCGTGGGACTCGCGGTTCAACTGCTGGCCGGCCGCCAGTTCCGCCATGGCGCGGGCGATCGCCGCCGCCGCGACGACCGGACCGGGGCCGAGCGGGGCGAGGGGGCGGATCGCCTGGTCCAGGCTCTCGATGCCGCAGAGGCCGCAGCCGGTGCGCCCGGCCAGGCTGCGCCGCCGGTCCTTGAGGGCGGCGAAGCGGGCGGACGGGATCTCCATCCGCATCTCGATGCCGCGGGCATGGTCCTGGCGTTCGATCTCGCGGATCTCGCTCGCACGCCCGACGATGCCTTCGGCGAGCGAGAAACCGAGGGCGAAATCCTCAAGGTCCTGCGGCGTCGCCATCATCACGGCGTGGGAGATGCCGTTATAGACCAGGGCGACGGGCACTTCGGCCGCCAGCACGTCGACCACCGCCAAGGCCACGGCACCGTCGCGCCGCAGCGCCGGGCGGCGCTGCAGGGGCGGATGATCGTCCGGCGCGTGGTCGTCGGGCATGCGGGGGATCAGGCGGCCTTGACGCCGAAGCCGGCGCGTTCGATCGCCTGGGCCACCGCCTTGGGGTCGACGCCGTCGGCGAAGCTGACCTTGCCTGCGTCGAGATCGACCTTGGGGGCGGCATCGGGCGCCACTTTGGCCACGGCCTTCTCGACCGATTTGGCACAACCGCCGCAGGTCATGCCGGTGACTTCCAGAACTTGCATTTCACGCACTCCTGTTCTCACCGCCACAAGATGGGGCTTGCCACCGTGGTAAGGTCAAGGTGGAAATTCATGCTTGACCTTCCCACGTTGGGAAGGTGTTCGCTGAACCCCAGACAGCGAATGGATATGCGATGACCACCTTGCAGATCGACGGTATGACCTGCGCCTCCTGCGTGGCGCGGGTCGAAAAGGCACTGGCTTCGGTGCCCGGGGTTTCCGCGGCCTCGGTCAACCTGGCGACGGAAACCGCGCGGGTCGACGGCAAGGCGCCGCTCGCCGCCCTGATCGAAGCGGTCGAGGCGAGCGGCTACGAAGCCCATCTCGCGGCCGACGAATTCGATCCCGGGCGCCAGGTCGGCGCATCGGCACCCCACGGTGCCGAAGTGGTGCTGGCCCTGCTGCTCACCCTGCCGCTGCTGGTACCCATGGTGGGCGACCTTCTGGGGCAGCACTGGATGCTCTCGGGCTGGACCCAGCTCGGCCTCGGCACCATGGTGCAATTCGTCTTCGGCTGGCGCTTCTACCTGCATGGCTACAAGGCGCTCAGGGCCGGGGCCGGCAATATGGACCTCCTGGTGGCGCTCGGCACCTCGGCGGCCTATGGCCTCAGTGTCTATCTGCTTGCGGTCCGGGGCGCCCATCACCTCTATTTCGAAGCCTCGGCGGCGGTGATCGCCCTGGTCCTGCTCGGCAAATATCTGGAAGCGCGGGCGAAGCGGGAGACCGGCTCGGCGCTGCGCGCCCTGGCGGCGCTCCGGCCCGACAAGGCGATCCGGATCGAGGACGGCCAGGAAGTCGAAGTGCCGGTCGCCTCGCTCGCCGACGGCGACCGCATCCTGGTCCGTGCCGGGGCGCGCATCGCGGCCGACGGCGTGATCGAGGAAGGCTTGTCCGCGGTCGACGAAGCTTTGCTGACCGGCGAGAGCCTGCCGGTGGCCAAGGCACCGGGCGACGCCGTGGTGGGCGGGGCCGTCAACGGCGAGGGCCGGCTGCTGGTCCGGGTCACCGCGACCGGGCACCGCGCCTTTCTCGGCACGGTGATGCGCATGGTGGCGGAAGCCCAGGGCTCCAAGCCGCCGATCCAGCGCCTGGTCGACCGTATCGCCGCGGTCTTCGTGCCGGTGGTGATCGCCATCGCCGCCGCTACCATGCTGGGCTGGGGCATCGCCGGGGCGGATGCCGAGACGGCGATCATCCATGGCGTCGCCGTGCTGGTGATCGCCTGCCCCTGCGCCCTCGGCCTGGCGACGCCGGCGGCGATCATGGTGGGCACCGGGCTCGCCGCGCGGAACGGCATCCTGATCCGCGATCCGGCGGCGCTGGAGGCGGCGCGCACGATCGATCTCGTGGTGTTCGACAAGACCGGCACGCTGACCGAGGGCAAGCCCCGCCTGGTCGCCACCGAAGTGCTGGCGCCGGATCTTTCCGAGGACAAGGCCCTGGCGCTGGCGGCGGCCCTGCAATCGGCCAACGACCATCCGCTCGGCCTGGCGCTGCGCCAAGCGGCGGCTGGGCGGGGGCTGACGCTTCCCGCGGTCGAGGCGGCGCGGAGCCTGGCCGGGCGCGGCGTCGTGGGCCGGGTCGACGGTATCGACTATCTGCTCGGCAGCCTGGTGGCGGCCAAGGAGGCGGGGGCAAGGGTGCCCGGCACGGTGCTGGTCGAAGGGGCGAGCGAGAGCGTGCTGACCGCGGGCAGCACGGCGATCGCCCGCTTCGCCTTCGAGGACAGTGATCGGCCCGGTGCCGCCCCGGCGATCCGGGCGCTGACGGCGCGCGGTATCGGCACCGCCATGCTGTCGGGCGACCGGCGGGCAGCGGCCCAGGCGATCGCCCGGCGCCTCGGCATCGTCAATGTCACGGCGGAGGTTCTGCCGGGCGACAAGGCGCATGTGATCGCAGCCTACCGGAGCTCCGGCAAGGTGGTGGCGATGGTGGGTGACGGGCTCAACGATGCCCCGGCCCTGGCAGCGGCCGATCTCGGCATCGCCATGGCGGGCGGCGTCGACGTCGCGCTGGCGACCGCGGGGATCACCCTGATGCGGCCCGATCCCCGCCTGGTGCCGGCGGCGATCGCGCTCGCCTCGGCGGTGGCGGCCAAGATCCGCTCCAACCTGTTCTGGGCCTTCGCCTATAATGTGGTGGGCATCCCGCTGGCCGCCTTCGGCCTGCTCTCGCCGGTGATCGCGGGTGTCGCCATGGCAGCCAGCAGCGTCAGCGTGCTGACCAACGCCCTCCTCCTCCGCCGCTGGAAAGCACCTGAAGCATGAGCAACGGGTTTCACGGAACGCTCCGCCATCCGCCGGTCTGGCCCCCCGAAGCGGGGGCCAACCCCGCCAAAGGCGGGGTGCGAAGCGGGCCGGCGCAGCCGGCGTCTAGCGAAGCGAGCCAAGGCCGCGGATGCGGCCGCCCGGCGATTGAGGGACCTGAACAATGAACATCGGCGAAACCGCGGCCTCTTCCGGCGTCTCGGCCAAGATGATCCGGCATTACGAGAGTATCGGCCTGCTGCCGCCGGCGGCGCGGAGCGAGGCGGGCTACCGGCGCTATCGGGCGCAGGATGTCGAGACGCTCCGCTTCATCCGGCGGGCGCGCGACCTCGGCTTCTCGCTCGATTCGATCCACGACCTGCTGGATCTCTGGCGCGACCGCAGCCGGGCCTCGTCCGAGGTGAAGCACCTGGCGCTCGACCATGTCGCGACGCTGGAAGCCAAGATCGCGGAACTGCAGAGCATGGCGCGCACGCTGCGCCACCTGGCGGATGCCTGCCACGGCGATGAGCGGCCGGATTGCCCGATCCTCGACGACCTGGCGGGCTGCCCGCACGGCTGAGCGAAATTCAGTTTGCGTCGCGCCCCGCCCCGCCCGGAGAATAGCGGCGCCAGGAAGAGGTCGGGATGGAGAACGAGGAGAAAATCCTATACGGCGCCTGCCTTTGCGGAGCGGTGCGGTTTTCCGCCCGGGGCCGATTCGGCGCCGTTTCGGTGTGCCATTGCTCGCAGTGCCGGCGCTGGCACGGGGCGCCCGGCCCCTATACCGCGGTCCGGCGCGACCGGCTCCAGTTCCAGAACAGCCGCGGCCTCGCCTGGTATCGCTCGAGCGAGCGGGCACGGCGCGGCTTCTGCCGGGATTGCGGCTCCTCGCTGTTCTGGGAGCAGCCCCAGGCGAATTACACGGCGGTCGCGCTCGGCTGCCTCGATGCGCCGACCGGGCTTCGCGTCGCCCATCACATCTTCGTCGCCGACAAGGGCGATTCCTACGAGATCGCCGACGGCCTGCCGCAATGGCCCGACGGCCAGGTGACGGAATAGGCCGATGAGCCTTCTCGCCACCAGCCGTTTGTGGGATGACGGCGTCATGGATCCCGTGGATACACGGCGAGTCGCCGCTCCTCGCCGGGTGGCCGCCCCGACTGTGCCCAATCCGGAACCGCGCTCCGGCGCATTCCGCCTGTAAGGAAGCCTCCATGCCTACCGACATGAACGAAGTCGCCCCCGGCACCGAACTGCCGGATCTCGAAGCCGGTGTCCGCCTCGAAGTCTCGCCCGAGGGGCTGGCCGTCGCGACCCTGGCCAAGCCCGAGAAGCACAATTGCTTCGACGAGCTGACGATCGACCGCTTGTCGACGATCTTCGACGACCTCGGCCGCCAGGACGGTATCCGCGCCCTGATCATCCGGGCGGAAGGCGCCAGCTTCTCGGCCGGCGGCGACCTCAACTGGATGCGCCGCCAGGCGACCCAGGTCTATGACGAGAATCTGACCGACGCCCGCGGCCTCGCCACCATGTTCGCCCGCCTCGACCGCCTGCCGATGCCGACCATCGCCATGGTCGACGGCCCGGCCTATGGCGGCGGCGTCGGCCTGGTCGCCTGCTGCGACATCGCCCTGGGCACGCCCAAGGCCGCCTTCGCCCTCTCCGAGGTCAAGATCGGCCTGATGCCGGCCACCATCGCCCCCTATGTCCAGCGCGCCATCGGCGCCCGCAACTGCCGGCGTTACTTCCAGACCGGCGAGCGTTTCGGCGCCGAGGACGCCCTGCGCATGGGCCTGCTGTCCGAAGTGCTGCCCGATGCGGTCGCCCTGGAAGAGCGGATGAGCAAGCTGGTCGATGCGATCTTCCTGAACGCGCCAGGCGCCGTCGCCCGCGCCAAGAGCCTGGTCGCCGAAATCGAGGACATGCCGATCGACGACCGCCTGGGCGAGCTCACCGCGGTCGCCATCGCCAAGCGCCGCGCCACCGAGGAGGCCAAGGAAGGCCTTTCCGCCTTCCTCGAAAAGCGGCGTCCCGACTGGCAGTCGTGACGGCTGGCCCGACCAGCGAGCGGGCGGCCTGACATGGCCTATCGCCTGTCCCAAGCACAGCGCCGGGCGGTGACGCGGCTCGCCGATTCACCGCTCGCCCGGGCGCTTTCCTTCCCCATAGAGGGACGGGCGCTGAAGGGCCGCGCCATCGCGGCCCGGCTGCAGGTCGAATCGCTGCGCTGGGCCACGGCCTTCGCCATCGGGCCGGTGATGGCCTTTTCCGTGCTGCTGCTGGTCGGGCTGATCACGGGACGCATGCCGGGCTTCATGGTGCCGCTGGGCGGGGTCTGGTTCGCCCTCGCGGTGATCACCCTCGCTGGTTTCGCCGGCTGGTTCACCGGTCGGCGCGTGCTGAAACGCTTCTATGCCGACGTCCAGATGCAGCAGGCCGATGCGCCGGATTTCATCTGCGCCGACGCCCGCGGCTTGACCGTGACCGGGGCGGGCGGCTTCCGCCTGGAAGGGCCGTGGTCGCGCTGGCGGGTTTCGAGCATCACGGTGCATCCGCCCGAGGGACAGGGCCGCGCGGTCGGCCGGCGCAGCTATTTCCGCGCCATGGTGCTGGCGCTCGACGGCGACGCGGGCAAGGCGGTCGCCCTCGATCCCCTGCTGATCGAACGGGGCGCCGCCCTCTGCGCCGTGACGCTCAGGGCGCTCGAGAAGGCCGGCGCCTTCGCCGCGCCCGAGGCGAAATCTTAAGGATTACACCGCGACATTGTCGATCAGGCGGGTGGCGCCCACCTTGGCGGCGACCAGCAGGCGGGCCGGGCGGTCGGCCCGGTCGAGCGGCGCCAGCGTCTCGGCGTCGGCGAGATCGAGATACTGCACCTCGGAGAAGCCCGCCTTCAGGAGCCGGGTGCGCCCGGCTTCGAGCAGGGGGGCGGCGTCCAAGCCACCGCGGAGCTGGCTCGCGACGAAGCTCAGGGTCGCGGGCAGGGCGGCGGCGACGGCCCGGTCTTCGGACGAGAGATAGGCATTGCGCGACGACATGGCGAGACCGTCCGCCTCGCGCACGGTCGGACCCGGCACGATGTCGACCGCGAGGTCGAGGTCGGCGACCATGCGCCGCACCACCAGGAGTTGCTGGTAATCCTTCTCGCCGAACACCGCGAGGTCGGGCCGGACCTGGTTCAGCAGCTTGGTCACCACGGTGGCGACGCCGGAGAAATGGCCGGGCCGGCAGACGCCCTCCAGGCGGTCGGTGACGCCGCCCACGGTAACCGCCGTGGTGGCACCGGCGGGATACATCTCGTCGACCGTCGGGGCATAGAGGACGTCGACCCCGAAGGCGGCCAGGCGGGCGGCATCGGCCCGTTCCTGGCGCGGGTATTTCGAAAAGTCTTCGCTGGGGCCGAACTGCGTCGGGTTGACGAAGATCGAGACCACCACCCGGTCGGCCCGGGCGCGCGCCATCTCGACCAGCGACAGATGGCCGGCGTGCAGCGCCCCCATGGTGGGCACGAAGCCGATGCGAAGCCCGTTGGCGCGCCAGTCGCCTACGGTCTGGCGCAGGCTGGCGATCGAACGCGCGACGGGCAGCGGCAGGGGGGCGGCATCGGACATGGCGGCGAACTTTCTCGAGGCGCGCAAAGTTGCCCCGCGAGTAGGGCACTCGGCCCGACCTGTCAATCATTCGCTGCGATAATCTGCCCCCGCACGGGCGGTTGGATATGCCCAATGTTGCAGCATTGTGTATATTCTTTGAGCGATGACCTGATTCGGAATCGACATGAGCCGCAATAAGGCCAGGGTCAACCGATCCGCCGACTGGACCGCTACCGCGGCCGAGGGGCGCTTTATTCTCCTTCATTCGCCTTCAGGCGCTGCTTCCTTTTGTAATGCAAAAGATCGCATCGGACCGGGGCCCCGCTTCGCGGCGGGCCCGGTGCGGGACGAAATCCGCCTGCCGTCGCAGGCGGTTGACGCTCACTCCGAGGGTGCGGCCGCCACCGGGAGAGAGCTTCGATGCGGCCGTTCCGGTCGACCGCGGGGCGACGATCGCCGCCGGTTCACCGCGTCTCGTTCACCTCGACCGACGGAGTGACATCGATCATGGCAAAGACTGAAAAGAAAGCGGCCGAAGCGAAGGCCGACGACAAGAAGGCGAAGTCCGCCAAGAAAGCGGAGGCCAAGAAGGCCGAGGCGAAAAAGGCGGACGTGAAGAAGGCCGAGGCCAAGAAGCCGGCGCCGAAGAAGGCCGCCGAAAAGCCGGCCAAGAAGGCTGCGCCGAAGAAGGCCGCAGCGGCTGCGGCGGCTCCCGCCCCGGCCGCCGCAGCCCCGGCCAAGAAGCCGGCGGCCAAGAAGCCCGTGCTGAAAGTGGTTGCCGAGACCCCGGCCCCGGCCGCCCCAGCCGCGGCCAAGAAGCCGGCGGCCAAGAAGCCGGCCGCAGCCAAGGCCGAGGTCCCGAAGAAGGCCGAAGCCCCCAAGAAGGCTGCGCCGAAGAAGGCCGCCGCCGCCGCCGCGGCCAAGCCGCCGGCCAAGGCGAAGGCCCCCAAGGCCGCGAAGAAGTAACGCGGCACGGCCGGAACGGGGCGTAACGGCCGTCGTTCCGGCCTCGGCATTTCGCGGCGTCTCCCGCGCGGCCGGGCGGCGAGGCTGGCCCTTGCCTCGCGGCGACCATTCCGCTTTGCTGGCCCGGCGTTGCGGGAGGAAGCGATGGATCTGACGGCGCGGGATCTGACGGCACGGCTGGGGCTTCGGCACCCGATCGTCCAGGCCCCGATGGCGGGCGGCTCGACACCGCCCGGCTTCATCGCAGAGAGCATTCGCCTCGGCCTGCTCGGCTCGCTCGGCGCCGCCTATCTGGCGCCCGCGGTGATCGAGGCACAAGCGGCGGAGATTCGGGCCGCGGCGAAAGGCCCGCTCGGCATCAATCTGTTCCTGCCGGTCGGCCGGCCGCCCGCGCCGGGCGCGGTCGAGGCGATGATCGATTTCCTGGCGCCCTATCACGCCGCCGCCGGCATCGCGCCGCCCGTGCTGCCCGATCCGCCGGAACAGGATTTCCAGGCCCAGCTCGCGGCGTTGCGCCGGGTTCGGCCCGAAGTCGCCAGCTTCGTCTTCGACTGTCCCGATCCCGCCATGGTCGCCGCCCTCAAGGCCGAGGGGATGCTGGTGATCGGCGGCGCCACCACCTTGGACGAGGCGCACGCCGTGGCGGCGGCAGGCGTCGATGCCGTGGTCGCCCAGGGGGCGGAGGCGGGCGGCCACCGGGCGAGTTTCCTCGCCCCCTTCGAGGCCAGCCTGGTACCCACCCTGGAGCTGGTCGAGGCGGTCGCGGGCGCCCTGGCGCTTCCCGTGATCGCGGCCGGCGGCATCATGGACCGGGCCGGCATAAGCGCGGCGCTCGACCGCGGCGCCCAGATGGTCCAGCTCGGCACGGCGCTGCTCCGCGCCGACGAAAGCGGGGCGCCCCCGGCCCACAAGGCGGCGATGGCGCGGGGCGACGGCGCGCCGGTCGACCTGATCCGCGAATGGTCGGGCCGGGCGGCCATCGGCCTCGGCAACCGCTTCACCCGGGAGGTGCGGGCGGCGGGCCTTTCGGTGCCGCCCTTCCCCTATCAGAATGCCCTGACCCAGGCGATCCGCGCGGCCGGGCGGAAGGCCGGGGACGGCGATCTCCTGGCGCTCTGGTGCGGTGCCGGCTATGCCGCGGCCAAAGCCGCGCCCTTGGCCGATATTGTGGCCGATCTCGTCTAGATCGCTATCTATTGCGTCTCCGTCCTTGACGGGGCTGGGGGCGGGGCCGACCATGACCAAGGGGCCGACTCGCGGCCGGGACAATTACGGGTGCTCCATGACCAACGGGCGGCGAGCTCATATCATCGTTCTCGGTAACGAGAAGGGCGGCTCGGGCAAGTCGACCAGCGCCATGCATCTGGTGGTCGCGCTGCTCGAACAGGGCCGCAAGGTCGCCACGATCGACCTCGACGGCCGCCAGCGCACCCTGACCCGCTATCTCGAAAATCGCGCCAAGGCGGTGGCCGAGGGCATGGACCTGCTGATGCCCAGTTTCGCCGTGGTCACGCGGAGCGAGCTGCCCGATTTCCAGCAGGCCCAGGCAGACGAGCGCACCCGCTTCCTCTCGGTCCTCGAAGACTATGTCGACCGCCACGACGTGGTGATCATCGACTGCCCCGGTTCGGACAGTTTCCTCTCGCGCCTGGCCCATGGCTGTGCCGACACGCTGCTGACGCCGATGAACGACAGTTTCATCGACCTCGACCTGATCGCCCGGATCGACCAGAACGACCATTCGATCCTCGGCCCCAGCCTCTATGCCGAACTCGTTTGGGAGATGCGCAAGCGCCGCGCCCGGACCGGCGGCACCATCGACTGGCTGGTGATGCGGAACCGCGTCTCCCATCTCGACGCCCGGAACAAGCGCCGGGTCTCCGAAGTCCTGGCCAAGCTCGCCAAGCGGATCGGCTTCCGCGTCGTCGCCGGCCTGTCGGAGCGTGTCACCTACCGCGAGCTGTTCCTCCAGGGCCTGACCATGCTGGACCTCGGCCGCACCGGCTCCTCCCTCACCATGTCCGAGGTGGCGGCACGGCAGGAAGTGCGCACCCTGGTCGCTTCTCTCGACCTTCCGGCGATCGACCGGGCCACGGCGCCGATCGTCAGCGCCGCAGAATAGGGAACATCGGGCAAAGACGCGCATTGCTTAGGCTGCATACGACGTGGCATCAACGCCGCGTCGAGCGCCCGCACGTCCAGCCAGAGTCGTTTCCGCCATGACGATCAAGATCCGCAAGGCCGTTTTTCCCGTCGGTGGCCTGGGTACCCGCTTTCTGCCCGCGACCAAGGCGATGCCGAAGGAGATGCTGCCCGTCGTCGACAAGCCGCTGATCCACTACGCCCTCGAAGAGGCGCGCGCGGCCGGTTGCGACCATTTCATCTTCGTGACGAGCCGCGGCAAGACCGCGCTGGAAGACCATTTCGACCGTCACTTCGAACTCGAAGAAACCCTTGCCCGCCGCGGCAAGACGGCCGAGCTCGAGGCGCTGCGCGCCTGGCAGCCGGGCCTCGGCCAGGTTTCCTACGTGCGCCAGCCCGAAGCCCTCGGCCTCGGCCATGCCGTGCTCTGCGCCAAGGAGCTGGTGGGCGACGAGCCCTTCGCCGTGATCCTGCCCGATGATCTCGTGCTCGCCGACAAGCCTTGCCTCGCCCAGATGGCGGAAGTCTATTCGGGCATCGGCGGCAACATGTTCGCGGTGATGGACGTGCCGCGCGAGCACACCCAGCGTTACGGCGTGCTCGCCCCCGGCAAGCAGGACGGCCGCCTGACCGAAGTGAAGGGCCTGGTGGAGAAGCCGAAGCCGGAAGTCGCCCCCTCGACCCTTTCGGTGATCGGCCGCTACATCCTCTCGCCCAAGGTCTTCCACTACCTGGAGACCCAGGAGCGCGGCGCCGGCGGCGAGATCCAGCTCACCGACTCGCTCGCCAAGATGATCGGCGAAATGCCCTTCAACGGCTTCTCCTTCGACGGCACCCGCTTCGACTGCGGCGACAAGGTGGGCTTCCTCGAAGCCAATATCGCCTTCGCCCTGTCCCGGCCCGATATCGGGCCGAAGCTGAAGCCCTATATCGCCCAGGTCGCCGCCAAGCTGTGACCGCCCGCCCGCAAGACCGAGAGACACCCCCGATGGCTGCCTATCAGTTCCACAAGTCGATTCTCCGCGAATACGACATCCGCGGTATCGTCGGCGAGACCCTGCACGAGAGTGACGCACGCGCCCTGGGCCGGACCTTCGCCACCGTGATCGCACGCGGCGCCGGCAAGGCGCATCCCGTGATCGTGGTCGGGCGCGACGGCCGCGTCTCCTCGCCGTCGCTCGAAGCGGCGCTGGTCGAGGGCCTGAAGGCCGCCGGGGCCGAGGTGGTGCGGATCGGTATCGGCCCGACGCCGATGCTCTATTTCGCAGCGACCACGCTGCATTCGGACGGCGCCATCCAGGTCACCGGCAGCCACAACCCGCCGCATCACAACGGCTTCAAGATGATGCAGGGCAAGAAGTCCTTCTTCGGCGCCCAGATCCAGGACATCGGCAGGATCGCCGCCGCCGGCGACCTCGCCGAGGGCGCCGGTTCGGTGCGTGACGAGGACGTGAAGGGCCGCTATGTCGCTCGCCTGCTCGAAGAGGCGATCGACAACGATCTCGCCGTCGGCTGGGACCCGGGCAATGGTGCCGCCGGTGCCGTGCTGGGCGCCGTGGTCGCCGGGCTGAAGGGCCGCCATGTCGTGATCAACGAGGAAGTCGACGGCACCTTCCCGAACCACCACCCGGACCCGACCGAGCCGCATAATCTCGAACAGCTCCAGCACCTGGTGGCGGAACAGAAGCTCGATATCGGCATTGCCTTCGACGGCGACGCCGACCGTATCGGCGCGATCGATTCGAAGGGCCGCATCCTCTGGGGCGACCAGCTCCTGGCGATCCTGGCCGAGGACATGCTGCGCGATAATCCGGGCCAGACCGTGATCGCCGACGTGAAGGCGAGCCAGGTGCTGTTCGACGAAGTCGCCCGCCTGGGCGGCAAGCCGCTGATGTGGAAGACCGGCCATTCGCTGATCAAGTCGAAGATGGCCGAGACCGGCGCGCCGCTGGCCGGCGAAATGTCGGGCCATGTCTTCTTCGCCGATCGCTACTACGGCTATGACGACGCCATCTATGCGGCGCTGCGCCTGATCACGGCGGTGGTCCATGCCGGCGTCTCGCTCGATACGCTGCGCGACCGCCTGCCCACCATGGTGAACACGCCCGAGCTTCGCTTCCCCGTGCGCGAGGAAGAGAAATTCGCCGTGGTCGACAAGGTGAAGGCCGCGCTCGCTGCCGCCGGCGCCAAGGTCGACGACACCGACGGCGTCCGCGTCAACTCGCCCGACGGCTGGTGGCTGCTGCGCGCGTCGAACACCCAGGCCGTGCTGGTCGCCCGCGCCGAAGGCCCGAACGAGGCCGCCCTCGACAAGCTGAAGGCGACCCTGGTTTCCGCCCTGGTCGCCGCCGGGGTCGAACCGCCCAAGTTCTGAGCCGGGTCTGCGCGCCGCCGCGCCGAAGACCAGGGCCATATCGGAGGGTCGCATTCGGGAACGGATGCGGCCCTTTCGCTTGACCGGCGTCCGGCCGCGATATATTTAAGTGATGGCTTAAATATTTGACGGTTCGGCGACGTGCAGGCTTCTCGATCCCTTGCCCAAACCTTTGCGGCACTCGGCGACCCGACCCGGATGGCCATCCTGAGCCGCCTGGCGGCCCAGGGCGAGCTGACGGTGCAGGAGATCGCGGCACCCTTCGCGATGAGCCTGCCGGCGGTGTCGCAGCACCTGAAGGTGCTGGAGCACGCCGGCCTCATCGCGCGCGGCCGCGACGGGCAGAAGCGGCCGTGCCGGCTGAATGTCGAGCAATTCGCCGCGGCCGCCGGCTGGTTCGACCATACCCGCGCCGCCTGGGAGGCGCGCTTCGACCGTCTGGAACGCTTCCTCGCAACGACAGAGACGAAAGGTGACGGCCATGGACGCTGACCCCCACAGGACCTGGGACCCCCGCAGGACGTGGGCGCTCGATCGCGAGATCGTGCTGTGCCGGGTGATCGCCGCCCCGCGCGAGCGCGTCTTCGAGGCCTGGACCGATCCGGCGCAGATCGTGCAGTGGTTCGGGCCCGACGGCTTCGTGGTCGAATCGCTGGAATGTGACATCCGCCCCGGCGGGCGCTGGCGCTTCGTCTTCACGGGGCCCGACGGCACGCGTTACGACAACCGCATGGTGTTCCTGCGCCTGGAGGCGCCGCGGCTGATCGAGATCGAGCACGGCCGCGACCGGGACGACGACCCCACGCGCTTCCACGTCACCCTGACCTTCGATGCCCAGAGCGACGGCAAGACCGTACTGACGCTGCGTCAACTCCATCCAACCAAGGAGCAGCGCGATGCGGGGATCGGCTTCGGCGCCGTGGAATTCGGTTATCAGACCCTGGGCAAGTTGGCGCGCCATCTCGGCGCGGCCTGACCGGGACGGGACGAGGGCGGCCCCTCAGCCGGCGGAGCGGAGCTCGCCCGCCGGATCGGCCACCGGCGCATCCACTTCGCCGCCGAAGCCGTGCATCCGCAGCGCCCACTGCAGGCCGATCAGGGCGCCCTTGGCGCGCGGCAGCAGCGTGAGGGCGAGCAGCAGGGACAGGGGCAGCCACAGCACCGCATGGACCCACTCGGGCGGGGCATAGGTCTGTTCGACCACGAGCATCAGGGGAACGATGATGTGGGCGACCACCAGAATGGTGAAATAGGGTGGCGCGTCGTCGGCTTTGTGCAGGTCCAGGGCCTGGCCGCAGGCGGGGCAGCGGTCGTTCACCTTGAGGAAGGCATGGAACATGTGGCCCTCGCCGCAGCGCGGGCAGCGCAGGCGGAAGCCCCGCTTCACGGCCGTCTGCCAGTGGCGGGGTTCTTCGGCCACGGGGGCCGCGGGGCTGCTCTTCACGTCGATGGGCATGGCGTTCTCCGTTGCCTGCCCCAGCATCTAAGATCTGCGCTTAGACTTATTCAAGGGTGCGCGACCCCTTGACGCGGGGCGGGGGCGGCCGGGGATGCGGCGGCCAGGGCGATAGTCTGCCTCTTCTTCGCCCGGGCGCGCCAGGGTGAAGACCAGGCCGCCGGTGATCGGCGTCGCCTCGCGCAGCACGACCTTGACCTGATCGCCGAGCGTGAAGCGCTGCTGGCTGCGGCTGCCGATCAGGGCATGGGCCGCCTCGTCGTGGCGGAAGAAATCCGTGCCGAGGGAGGAGATGGGGACGAGGCCGGTCGCCCCGCTCTCGTCCAGCGTGACGAAAAGGCCGAAGCGGGTGACGCCGGAAACCCGCCCGGTGAAGGTGGCGCCGACATGGTCGGCCATGAAGGCGGCGAGATAGCGCTCGGTCGATTCGCGCTCGGCCGCCATGGCGCGCCGCTCGGTCAGCGAGATGTGTTCCGCCGTTTCCTCGAAATGGGGCACTTCGTCGTCCGACAATCCGCCCTCGCCCAGCTTGTCGCCCCGGATCAGGGCGCGGTGCACCAGGATGTCGGCATAGCGCCGGATCGGCGAAGTGAAATGGGCGTAGCGGCGGAGCGCCAGGCCGAAATGGCCGATGTTGTCCGGCGAATAGACCGCCTGGGCCTGGCTCCGCAGCACGATCTCGGCGACCGCGCGGGCGTGCGGCCCCGCCGCCGTGCGGGCCAGGATGCCGTTGAAATGATGCGGCTTCAGGACCTGCCCCTTGGCCAGCTTGATGTCGATGGTGCGCAGGAATTCACGCAGCGCCTCGAGCTTCAGGGCGGTCGGCTGGTCGTGCACGCGGTACATGCAGGGCTGGCGCCTCGCCTCCAACTGCTCGGCCGCCGCGACATTGGCGAGGATCATGAATTCCTCGATCACCCGGTGGGCGTCGAGGCGCTGGCGCGGCTCGATCGAGAGAACCTTGCCCTCGGGGCTCAGCTTGATCAGCCGCTCCGGCGCGTCGATCTCCAGCGGCTCGCGCTTCTCGCGGGCGAACATCACGGCCTTCCAGGCGGCCCAGAGCGGCTTCAGGACGGGGTCCAGCAGGGGGCCGGTCATCTCGTCGGTGCGGCCGTCGATGGCGTCCTGCGCCTGGCCGTAGTGGATGCCGGCGGCGATCCGGATCAGCGCCCGGCAGAAGCGGTGGCGGATCTTGTTGCCTTCGGAATCGAGCCACAGATGCACGGCGAGGCTGGCCCGGTCCTCCCCCTCGATCAGGGAGCAGAGGTCGGTCGACAGTTCCTCCGGCAGCATGGGCACCACGCGGTCCGGGAAATAGCAGGAATTGCCCCGCTCGCCGGCCGCCCGGTCCAGCGCCGAGCCGGGGCGGACGTAATGGGCGACGTCGGCGATGGCGACGATGACGTGATGGCCGCCCGGGTTCTTCGGATCGTCGTCCGGTTCCGCGAAGACCGCGTCGTCGTGGTCGCGGGCGTCGGCCGGATCGATGGTGATCAGGGGCAGGGGGCGCAGGTCTTCGCGCTTGCCCAGGGTGACCGGCTTCGCCTTCTTGGCTTCCTGCACCGCCTCGGGCGGGAAGGCCACGGGAATGCCGTGGGTATGGATCGCGATCAGGCTGACCGACTTGGGCGAGGAGAGATCGCCCAGGCGCTCGCGCACGCGGACCTTGGGCAGGCCGATGCGCCGGCCGGGCAGCGTCTCGGCCGAGACCAGCTCGCCGTCGACGGCGCCCTTCAAGTCGATCGTGTCGATCCGGTAATCGCTCTTCGCCTTGCGGTCGGCGGGGACGAGGCGGGCCTCGCCCGATTTGTCGAGCCGCACGATGCCCAGCACCCGCTCCTGCTCGTGGCTCAGGGTCCGGATGATATGGGCCTGGTAGCGGGCGTGGCCCAGATGGTCCTCGACCCGCTCGATCTTGGCCAGGATCCGGTCGCCCTCGGCCGGGGCCGGACCCGGGTGGCGGCCGGGCACCACGTCGATCTCGGGGACTTCCAGGCCTTCCGGCCATTGCACCGGGCGGGCCAGCAGCTCGCCGTCCTCCGGCACTTCCATGACTTCGAGCACGGCGACCGAGGGCAGGGCACCGGCCGCGACCAGGCCGCGCCGGGGTTCGCGCGCGATCACGCCCTGTTCCGCCATCTCGGCCAGCAGCCGCTTCAGCTCGATCCTGGCGTCGCCGGTGATGCCGAAGGCGCGCGCGATCTCGCGCTTGCCCGCCTTGCCCGGGTGCTCGGCCAGGAAACGGGCGATCTCTTCCTTCGAGGGGAGCTGGCTGCCGGGCGGCTTCGGACGCTTGGCCACGCCCTCAGTCCGCCTTCGTCTTTTTCGCGGGCGCCTTCTTGGCCGCGGGTTTCTTGGCGGCCGGCTTCTTTGCAGAAGCCTTCTTCGGCGCCGCCTTCTTCACCGGCGCCTCGCCCTCGGCAGCGGCCGCCTTCTTGGGAGCGGCCTTTTTCGGGGCGGCCTTCTTCTTGGTCCCGCCGCCCTTGGCCGCCTTGGCGGCGATCATGGCCAGCGCCTCGTCGAGCGTGATCGACTGCGGGTCCGTGCCCTTGGGCAGGGTCGCATAGATGCCGTTCCACGAGACATAGGGGCCGTAGCGCCCATCCATGACATTGATCGGCTTGCCATCCTCGGGATGGCCACCGAGCGCCTTCAGGGGTTCGGCCGCGGCGCGCTTGCCCCGCTTCGGCGGTTCGGCCAGCAGGGAGACGGCACGATTGAGGCCGATCGTGAAGGCTTCTTCCGAGGTCGGCAGGTTCACATAGCGTCCGTCGTGGACGATATAGGGGCCGTAGCGGCCGATGCCGGCCTGGATCGGCTTGCCCGACTCGGGATGGGTACCCACCTCGCGCGGCAGCGCGAGCAGGGCGACGGCCTTGTCGAGGTCGACGGCATCCGGCGTCAGGTCCTTGGGCAGGCTGGCGCGCTTCGGCTTCTCGCCCTCGCCGAGCTGGACATAGGGCCCGAAGCGGCCGGAGCGGAGCGAGACTTTCTCGCCCGTCTCGGGATCGTCGCCCAGCATCTTGATGCCGTCCTCGCCGATCGCGGCCTTCTGGCCGTCGTCGCTGGCGGCGGCGAACTGGCGGGTGAAGCGGCATTCGGGATAGTTGGAACAGCCGATGAAGGCGCCGAACTTGCCGAGCTTCAACGAGAGCCGGCCGTTGCCGCAGGACGGGCAGACGCGCGGGTCCTTGCCGTCCGGCCCCTCGGGGAAGAGATGCGGGCCGAGGAGCTGGTCCAGCGCCTCGATCACATCCGAAATCTTCAGCTCCTTGGTGCCGTCGATCGCCGCCGCGAAATCGCGCCAGAAATCGCGCAGGACCTCTTTCCAGCCGAGCTTGCCGGCCGAAACATCGTCGAGCTGTTCTTCGAGATTGGCGGTGAAGCCATATTCGACATAGCGCGAGAAGAAGCTCTCCAGGAAGGCCGTCACCAGCCGCCCCTTGTCCTCCGGCACGAAGCGGTTCTTGTCCATCGTGACATAGGCGCGGTCGCGCAAGGTCGACAGGATGGAGGCATAGGTCGAGGGCCGGCCGATGCCGAGCTCCTCCAGCTTCTTGACCAGGCTCGCCTCGGAATAGCGGGGTGGCGGCTCGGTGAAATGCTGGGCGATGGTGACCGGGCCGCGGCGCAGGCCTTCGTTCTGCGTGAGCCTGGGCAGGCGGCCGCCTTCCTCGTCGTCCTTGGCGCGGTCGTCCTCGCCCTCCTGATAGAGGGCCAGGAAGCCGTCGAACAACACGACCGAGCCGGTGGCGCGCAACAGGACTTGGCGGTCCTTCGAGGCGACGTCGACCGTGGTGCGCTCGATCCGGGCCGAATTCATCTGCGAGGCGAGCGCCCGCTTCCAGATCAGTTCGTAGAGTCGGCGCTGGTCGGGATCGAGGCGGCGGATGGCGTCGGGCAGGCGGGCGAAATCGGTCGGGCGGATCGCCTCGTGGGCTTCCTGCGCGTTCTTCGCCTTCACCTTGTAGAGGCGCGGCTGATCCGGCAGATAGGCCTTGCCGAAGTCGCGGTCGATCAGGGCGCGGGCGCCCTGGATCGCTTCGGCCGCCATGGAGACGCCGTCGGTCCGCATATAGGTGATCAGGCCGACCGTCTCGCCGTCGACGTCGACACCCTCGTAGAGGCGCTGGGCGAGCTGCATCGTGCGCTGGGCGGAGAAGCCGAGCTTGCGCGCCGCTTCCTGCTGCAGGGTCGAGGTGGTGAAGGGCGGCGCCGGGTTGCGGAAGCCGGGTTTCGATTCGACCGCCTCGACATGGAATTCGCGCTTCTCGATCGCGGCCTTGGCGGCTTCGGCCTTGTCGGCCGAATTGATGTCGAACTTGTCGAGCTTCTTGCCGTCCAGGTGAGTCAGGCGGGCATCGAAGGTCGCCCCGTCGCCGGCCGCGAAGCGACCGACCACCGACCAATATTCCTGCGTGACGAAACGCTCGATCTCGAGCTCGCGGTCGCAGATCAGGCGAAGGGCGACCGACTGCACGCGCCCGGCCGAGCGGGCGCCGGGCAGCTTCCGCCACAGCACCGGGCTCAGCGTGAAGCCGACCAGGTAGTCGAGCGCACGGCGGGCCAGATAGGCGTCGATCAGCTCCTGGTCCAGCTTGCGCGGGGCCTTGATGGCGCTGGTGACGGCGGATTTGGTGATCTCGTTGAAGGTGATGCGGCCCACCTCGACGCCCTTGAGCGCGTGCCGATCGTTGAGGATCTGCAGCACGTGCCAGGAGATCGCCTCGCCCTCGCGGTCCGGGTCGGTGGCGAGATAGAGGCGATGAGCCCCCTTCAACGCCTTGGCGATGTCACCGATCCGCTTCTTGGCGTCGGCGTCGACTTCCCAATCCATGGCGAAGTCTTCGTCCGGGCGCACCGACCCATCCTTGGCCGGCAGGTCGCGGACATGGCCGAAGCTGGCGAGAACCGTGTAATCGGCCCCGAGGTATTTGTTGATGGTCTTGGCCTTCGCCGGAGACTCGACGATGACAACGTTCATTGTGTCCCAGTGCAGACGGGCTTACGCGACAACAGGGTCAGATCAGCGAGACTCGGCCGCCGGCGTGGCGGACAAGCCGTCCGCCCAATTCAAGTTCGAGCAAAATGGTGAAAACCAGGGGGGGAGTCAATTCGGACTGCCGAACCAACTCGTCGATGGCGATCGGAACCGGCGACAGAAGAGCGGTCACCCCGGCCCGATGGCGGTCCACTTCGGCCTCGTCCGGGGCCTTCAGGGGCGGACCCGCGAAGTCGCGACCCTCGGGTTCGGCCAGCGGCGCCTCGATCATCGGGTGCAGAGCTTCGACCACCTCGGCCCCGTTTTCGACCAGTCGGGCGCCCTGCCGGATCAGGTCGTTGGCCCCGCGGGCCCGCGGATCCAGCGGGCTTCCGGGCACTGCCATCACATCCCGCCCCTGTTCGAGGGCGAAACGCGCGGTGATCAGGCTGCCCGATTTGACCGCCGCCTCGACCACCACGACACCGAGGGACAAGCCGGAGATCAGCCGGTTGCGGCGCGGGAAATGGCGGGCCTGGGGTTCCGTCCCGATCGGCATCTCGGCCACCAGCAGGCCGGAGTCGCCGATCCTGGCCTGAAGCGCCGCGTGTTCCGGCGGATAGACGACGTCGATGCCGCCGGCCACCACGGCGATCGTGCCCGAGTCGAGGGTCGCGGCATGAGCCGCCCCGTCGATTCCCCGGGCCAGGCCGGAGACGACGACGATACCGGCCCGCCCGATGTCGGCCGCCATCTCGCGCGCGATGCGCTGGCCGGCGGCCGAAGCGTTGCGCGCCCCGACCAGGGCGACGGCCGGGCGCGCCGCCAGATGGAGATGGCCCTTCACGGTGATCAGGGGCGGTGCCGCCTCGGTCGCGGCCAGCAGGCGGGGATAATCGGCCTCGCCCTTGGCGAGGAGGCGGGCGCCGGCTGCGGCCACGGCGGCCAGCTCGCGCTCCGCCTCGGCACGGCTGGGGACGCGGAGCGGCCGCCCGCCACCCTTCCGGGCGAGACCGGGCAGGGCCTCCAGTGCCGCGGCAGCCGTGCCGTAGAGCCCCACCAGATGATCGAAGGCGACGGGACCGACGCCGTCGGTCCTGATCAGGCGCAGGCGGTCGATCAGGTCGTCATATGAAGTCTTGCTGCGCGCCACCCGGCCTCCCGGAATTCCTCGGGGCTCAGTGTGGACGTTGCCGCGAGGAGAAACAACCCGCGGTCGAAGCTGGCTCAGCTCGCCGCGTTTTTCTTGCGCAGGCCGGCCAGCAGGGCGTCGATGCCGCCGGAGGAGATGACGCTGCCGTAATCTTCGCGCTGGGCGCTCCGCATCGACAGATTCTCAATCACCACGTCGACGATCTTGTAGCTGCCGGCGGCGCCCGAGAGGTGCCAGTCCACATTGGTGGGCTGGGGCTTCTTCGGGCTGACGATCTGGCTGCGCACCACGGTCTCGTCGCTCACGACCTGACTGCCCAGGACCTTCAGGGTCTCGCCGGCATATTGGCTGAGGCGGCGCGAATAGGTGCGCACCACGTCGTCGGTATAGAGCTTGTTGAATTCGTCGAGCTGTTCGGGCGTCGCACTGCGGCGGTAACGGCCCAGCACGAACTGGCCGATCGCGGACACGTCGAAGGCGTTGACGAAAAGATCGCGGAACTTGGCGTCGCGGTCGGCCTGGGTCAGCGCCTTGTCGGCCAGGACCGAGATCGCCCGATTGCCCAGTCCTTCGATGAATTCGCTGGCCGGATCGGCCGCCCGGGCCGGGCGGCCCAGCAGGGCGAAGCCCGCCAAAGCAATGCCGAGGGCCCCCGTGCGGGCCAGGAGAAAGCGTCGGGTAACCATGTCCAACCTTCCGAAACTCGCGGCGGATGGGCCGCAAGCCCGCCTCCACGAGAAAAACGCCCGAGGAAACCCCCGGGTTCCCTGTCTGTCAACCGGCGACCGCCGACAGGCGATCAGCGCGGTGCCGACAGGGTGGTGTCCGCCGCGTCGTCGTCGCGATTGTCGATCGCGGCGGCGCGGTGCTGACGATAGAGATTGCGGATCGCCGCGTAGAAATCGATCGAGGATGCCTCGACGTCGTCCAGGCTCTCGATGCTGCGGGCCCGCGCATCGATCAGGCCGGTCCCCTTCAGGCCATAGCCCACCTCTTCCGCGTCGTTGGCGGGCAGGACATAGGTGAGCGGGTCGAAGGCGAAATCGACGACATAGCCGGCGAGGTCGCGCGGGGGAATCGGGCCGAGCAGCGGCAGCACCAGATAGGGGCCTTCGCCGGCCCCCCAGACCGCCAGGGTCTGGCCGAAATCCTCGTCGTGGCGGGGATAGCCGATATGGCTGGCATAATCGTAGAAGCCGGCGACGCCGGCGATCGTATTGGTGATGAAGCGCGCCGTGGTGATGCGCGCACGGCCGAAATCGCCCTGCAACAGGTCGTTGGCCAGGATCACCGGGCTGCGCAGGTTGTTCAGGAAATTATGGATGCCGTTCTGCACGAAGGTCGGCGCCAGCGAGCGATAGACCGTCGCGACCGGCTTCAGGAACATATAGTCGAGAAAGCGGTTTACTTCGAAGAAATAGCGGTTCAGCGGCTCGACGGGATCGTTGCGCTTCTGGAACTCGACCAGGGCTTCGGGGTCGCTGGCCGGCGGCTTGGTGGCGCAACCGCTCACCGCACCGGCGAGCAGGAGCAGGGTCACCCCGGCGGCGACCAGGCCGCGTAACCGCGCCTGTCCCCGGCGGACGATAGTCACTGCCTTCACTTGATCGCGCGTCTGTCCCACGAATTCTCTCCGCAACGAAACGGCCGCAGGGCCGCACTAGATGCGCTGCTACACCAAGAGTGTTGCCTATCACACTGTTCTTCAAGGGAGTAAGAACGAAATTTACCCAAGCGTTGCCGTCGGGTGACGGGCCGGGTGCGTTCGGCCGGATCGTGGCGCGGGGGGCTTGAAGAAACACATAAAGATATGTTTATGTGTCTTATGACTTTTGCCGCGCCCACCCCGCCATGACCGATCTCCTCGCCGCCCTGAAAGGCGCTGCCGAGCCGACGCGCCTGCGCATCCTGGGCCTGCTGGCGCGGGCGGAACTCACCGTGTCCGAACTGGTCCAGATCCTGGGGCAGAGCCAGCCGCGCCTGTCGCGCCACCTGAAGCTGATGGACGAGGCCGGCCTGATCGACCGCTTCCGTGAAGGCGCCTGGGTCTTCCACCGCCGGGCGGCGGAAGGCGTCGGCGCCGAACTGGCGGCCCGGGTGGTCGCCCTGATCGACGACTCGGACCCCGGGCATCAGCGCGACATGGCTCGCCTCGATCAGGTCCTGAAGGCACGGACCGAGGCGGCCGCCGCCTATTTCGCCGCCAATGCCGCGCAATGGGACCGCATCCGCACCCTCCATGTGCCGGAGGCCGAGGTCGAGGCGGCGCTGGACCGGGTGATCGGGGCGGACCGAATCGATTTTCTGGTCGATATCGGCACCGGCACCGGGCGGATGCTGGAGCTCTTCGGCGCCCGGGCCGGCCGCGGCCTCGGCGTCGACCTCTCGCACGAGATGCTGGCGATCGCGCGCGCCCGGCTCGACCAGGCGGGCCTGGTCAATTGCCAGGTGCGCCACGGCGATCTCCACGCCCTGCCGCTGGCCGATGGTGCCGCCGATCTCATCATCGTGCACCAGGTCCTGCATTTCGCGGCCGACCCCCAGGCGGCGATCGCCGAGGCGGCGCGCGTGCTGGCGCAGCGCGGGCGCATCGTGCTGGTCGATTTCTTGCCTCACGGGCTCGAAGAGCTGCGCGACCGCCATGCCCACCGGCGACTCGGCTTCACCCCGCGCGAAGTGGCGGCCTGGGGCCGTTCCGCGCATCTCGATTTCGACCTGGTGGCGACCCTGGCGGGCGATCCGCTCTCGGTCGGCATCTGGCTCGGCCGCAAGACGGCCGCAACTTCCAAGGACGGGCCTCTTCCATGACCCTCGCTTCCATCGGTCCCCTTTCCGTCTCCTTCGAGTTCTTCCCGCCCAAGACGCCGGAGATGGAAGAGGCGCTGTGGCGTACCGTGCGCCGGCTGGAACCGCTCAACCCCAGCTTCGTCTCGGTCACTTATGGCGCCGGCGGCTCGACCCGCGAGCGGACCCACGCCACGGTGAAGCGCCTGGTCGAGGAGACCAAGCTGAAGCCGGCCGCGCATCTGACCTGCGTCGCCGCGACGCGCGAGGAAGTGGATGCCGTCGCACGCGACTATTGGGCGGCCGGCGTTCGCCACATCGTGGCGCTGCGTGGCGATGCCCAGGCCCCCGGCGCGCCCTATCAGCCCCATCCGGGCGGCTATGCCTTCGCCGTCGACCTGGTGCAGGGCCTGAAGAAGATCGCCGATTTCGAAATCTCCGTGGCCGCCTATCCCGAGGTGCATCCGGATGCCGCCAGTGCCGAGGCCGACCTCGACAATCTGAAGCGCAAGATCGACGCCGGCGCCACGCGCGCCATCACCCAGTTCTTCTTCGACAACGAAGTCTATTTCCGCTTCATGGACCGGGTGCTGGCCGCCGGCATCAGCGTGCCCGTGGTGCCCGGCATCATCCCGGTCTCCAATTTCAAGCAGATCGCCAAATTCGCCACCGCCACCGGGGCCTCGATCCCGCCCGCCATGGCGCGCCATTTCGAGGGCCTGGACGACGACGCCGAGACGCGCAAACTGGTCGCCGTGGCGCTCGCCGCCGAACAGGTGCACGGTCTGGCCAAGGCGGGGATCCGCGATTTCCACTTCTATACCCTGAACCGGGCGGACCTCTGCTTCGCCCTCTGCCATCTGCTCGGCCTGCGCCCGGCCGCCTGAGGTTTCGATCATGAGCAAGTTCCTGGAAGCCCTGGAAGAGCGCATCCTGCTGTGCGACGGCGGCACCGGCAGCCTGGTGCAGGCGATGAACCTGGACGTCGCCCGCGATTTCGACGGCCGGGAGAATTGCACCGAAGTGCTGAACCGGACCCGGCCGGACGTGGTGCGCGAAATCCACCGCAGCTATCTCGCGGCCGGATCGGACATGGTGCAGACCAATTCCTTCGGCGGCTCGCCCATCACCCTCGGCGAATTCGACCTCACCGACGAAGCCTTCGAGCTGAACAAGCGCGCGGCCGAACTGGCCCGCGAGGCGATCGAGGAATTCGCCCATGACGGGCGGCAGCGTTTCGTGCTGGGTTCGATCGGGCCTGGCACGCGGCTGCCCTCCCTCGGCCATATCCCCTACGACCCGCTCGAAGCCGCCCTGGCGATCCAGGCCGAGGGGCTGATCGCCGGCGGCGTCGATGCCGTCCTGATCGAGACCTGCCAGGACACACTGCAGATCAAGGCGGCGGTGAATGGCGTCAAGATCGCCCGCGCCAAGCTCGGCACCACCACGCCGATCATGGTCCAGGTCACGGTGGAGACCACGGGCACCCTGCTGGTCGGGCCGGACATCGGCGCCGCGGCGACCGTGATCCATTCCCTCGACGTGCCCGTGATGGGCCTCAACTGCGCCACCGGGCCGCAGGAAATGGCGGAACACGTGAAGTTCCTGGCCGAGAATTGGCCGGGCAAGATCTCGGTCCAGCCGAACGCCGGCCTGCCGGAACTCCGCGATGGCAAGACATTCTATCCCCTCAGCCCCGAAGAAATGCAGCGCTGGGTGCGCCGCTTCGTGCTGGAGGACGGCGTCAACATCGTCGGCGGCTGCTGCGGCACCAATCCGAAGCACATCGGTGCGCTCGACCAGATGCTGCGCGAGATCGAAGGCGGCAAGGTCCGCCCGCGCCCCGTGGCCCGCAGCTTCCATTGGGTGCCTTCGGTCGCCTCGCTTTATAGCCAAGTGCCGCTCCGCCAGGAGAACGCCTATCTCTCGATCGGCGAGCGCTGCAATGCCAATGGTTCCAAGGCGTTCCGCGAAGCCCAGGCGGCCAACGACTGGGACAAATGCGTCGCCATGGGGCGCGAGCAGGTGAAGGAGGGCAGCCACACGCTCGACGTCTGCACCGCCTATGTCGGCCGCGACGAAGTTTCCGACATGACCGAGGTGGTCTCGCGCATGCGGGGCTCGGTCAATGCGCCGCTGGTGATCGATTCGACCGAATTCCCCGTGCTCGAAGCGGCCATGAAACTCTATGGCGGCAAGCCGATCATCAATTCGATCAACTTCGAGGACGGCGAAGAGCCGGCGGCGATGCGGCTGCGCCTCGCCAAGAAGTTCGGTGCCGCCGTGGTGGCGCTGACGATCGAAGAATCGGGCATGGCCAAGTCCACCGCCGACAAGCTCCGCGTCGCCCACCGCCTCTATGATTTCGCGGTGAATCAGCACGGGCTTCCGCCTTCGGACCTCATGTTCGATCCGCTGACCTTCACCATCTGCACGGGCAACGAGGACGACCGCAAGCTGGGCCTCGAAACCCTCGATGCGATCGAGCAGATCGCCAAGGAAATGCCGGAAGTCCAGACCATCCTGGGTCTCTCCAACATTTCCTTCGGTCTCAACGCGGCGGCCCGCCACGTGCTGAACTCGGTCTATCTCGACCATGCCATCCGCCGCGGCCTCACGGGTGCCATCGTGCATCTCTCGAAGATCATGCCGCTGCACAAGATCCCGGCCGAGGAAGTGAAGGTCGCCGAAGACCTGATCTTCGACCGCCGCGCCGAGGGTTACGACCCGCTGCAAGCCTTCATCGCCCTCTTCGCCGACCGCAAGGGCGCCAAGGTCGAGAAGAAGGCGCGCGCCGAAACCGCCGAGGAACGCCTGACCCAGCGCATCGTCGACGGCGACCGCCAGGGTCTCGAAGACGACCTCGAAGAGGCGATGAAGGCGCATCCGCCGCTCGACATCATCAACAACTTCCTGCTCGACGGCATGAAGGTGGTGGGCGAACTGTTCGGCTCGGGCAAGATGCAACTGCCCTTCGTGCTGCAGTCGGCCGAGACGATGAAGGCGGCCGTCGCCTATCTCGAGCCCTTCATGGAAAAGGCCGAGGGCCAGGAGAAGGGCATCATCGTGCTGGCCACGGTGAAGGGCGACGTGCACGACATCGGCAAGAACCTGGTCGATATCATCCTGACCAACAACGGCTACAAGGTGGTCAACCTCGGCATCAAGCAGCCGATCGGCGCCATCATCGAGGCGGCGGAAAAGGCCAGGGCCGATGCCGTCGGCATGTCCGGACTGCTGGTCAAGTCGACCGTGATCATGCGCGAGAACCTGGAAGAGATGACGCGCGCCGGGCTGAACGTGCCGGTCTTCCTCGGCGGTGCCGCGCTGACCCGGAAATATGTCGAGGAAGACTGCGTCCGCGCCTATGGCCCGGGCCGCGTCGCCTATGCTAGGGACGCCTTCGACGGGCTCGACCTGATGGCCCGGGTGGTGAACGACAATTTCGACGACCACCTGAAGGAACTCCAGGTGAAGCGCGCCGGCCGGCCCTCGAACAGCAAGCGCATCGGTCAGCCGACCGAAGCCTCGGCCGCGCGTCCGATCGACTACGAGGAAACCCGCATCCGGCGGGAAGAACTGGCCAAGGGCGTGACCGTGCCGGTACCGCCCTTCTGGGGGCCGCAGGTGATCGACGATCTGCCGCTCAAGGCCCTGGTGCCCTATCTGAACGAGACCATGCTCTATCAGTTCCAGTGGGGCTTCGAGAAGGCGGGGCGCAGCCTGGAGGATTACAAGGTCCATGCAGCACGGGAGATCCGCCCGATCCTGAACCGCCTGGTCGAGCAGTGCCAGCGCGAGGGCATCCTTCGCCCCAAGGCGGTCTACGGCTATTGGAAGGCGGCGGCGGAAGGTAACGATGTCGTCCTCTTCGACGAGTCGGGCACCAAGGAAGTCGCCCGTTTCGCCTTCCCGCGCCAGGCGCGCGGCGGCGGCCTCTGCATCGCCGATTTCTTCCGTGACATCTCGGCGGGCGAGCGTGACGTGATCGGGCTCCAGGTCGTCACCATGGGCCAGCAGGCATCCGACATCGCGCGCCAATGGTTCGCCGAGAACCGCTACCAGGACTATCTCTACCTCCACGGCCTCTCGGTCGAGATGGCGGAAGCCCTGGCGGAATATGTCCACAAGAAGATCCGCGGCGAACTCGGCTTTTCCCACGAGGACGACCGCGACATCGACAAGATGTTGAAGCAGGGCTACCGCGGCAGCCGCTATTCCTTCGGCTATCCGGCCTGCCCCAACCTGGCCGACCAGCGGAAATTGCTCGCCCTGCTCGGCGCCGAGCGGATCGGGGTCGAGATGGCGGAGGAAGACCAGCTCCACCCCGAACAGTCGACCAGTGCCATCGTGGTGCACCACCCCCAGGCCAAATATTTCTCGGTCTGAGGGGGCCCCCCGCCCCCCGCGGGGCGGGGGCTTCAGCGGTCGAGCACGGCCGCGGTCACATCCGCGATGCTGCGCGTGCCGGTGAGCGCCATCGAGACATCGAGTTCCTTGGCGATCAGGTCGAGCACTTTGGTGACCCCCGCCTCGCCCATCGCAGCGAGACCGTAGAGCCAGGCCTTGCCGATCAGGCAGCCGCGGGCGCCCAGCGCCAGCGCCTTCAGCACGTCCTGGCCCGACTGCACGCCGCCGTCGAACCAGATTTCCGTCTTGTCGCCGATCGCCTCGGCCACCCGGGGCAGCGCCCGGATCGAGGAAACGGCACCGTCGAGCTGGCGCCCGCCGTGGTTGGAGACGATGACAGCCTCGGCCCCGGTGGCCGCCGCGGCCTTGGCATCCTCGGCATCCAAGACGCCCTTCAGGATCAGCTTGCCCGGCCAGATGGTGCGGATCCATTCGACATCCTTCCACGAGAGGGAGGGGTCGAATTGCGAAGCGGTCCATTTGGCCAGCGTGTCGAGCCCGTCCGCATTCTTCACGTGACCGGCGAGGTTGCCGAAACTCCGCCGCTTGCCGAAGAGGACGCGCAGCGCCCATTCGGGCTTGGTCGCGATGTCGATCGCATTGGCGAGCGTCAGCTTCGGGGGCACGTTCAGGCCGTTCTTGATGTCGCGGTGGCGCTGGCCCTGGATCTGCAGGTCGAGGGTGAGCACCAGGGCCGAGCATTTGGCGGCGATCGCCCGTTCGACCAGCGATTTGACGAAGCCCCGGTCGCGCATCACATAGAGCTGAAACCAGAAGGGTTTCCCGGTCGCTTCCGCCACGTCCTCGATCGAGCAGATCGACATGGTGGAAAGGCAGAAGGGCACGCCGAAATTCTGCGCCGCCCGCGCCCCCAGGATCTCGCCGTTGCCGTGGAACAGGCCGGTCAGCCCGGTCGGCGCGATGGCGATCGGCATGGTCACCTTCTCGCCCAGCATGGTCGTCTCCGTCGAGCGGCCGGAGACGTCGATCATCACCCTTTGCCGCAGGTTCAGGGCGGCGAGGTCGGCCCGGTTGGCGGCGATCGTCCGCTCGTCGTAGGAACCGCGGTCGGCATAGTCGAAGATCGCGCGGGGAATGCGGCGGCGCGCCATCAGGCGCAGGTCCTGGACATTGGTGACGACGGGCATCGGTCTTCCTCGGCGTTGCTGGACAATTGGATAAATCTTTTTACCAGGAATGGGAACTGGTAAAATTATTAGACCAAATCCGCGCCCTGCCTTAATCTCTCGCCATGACCGATCCGATCAAGCCCCCCCGCCTCGCCGCCGCCGTGGCCGGCCATCTCCAGGAGATGATCCTCGAGGGCGTGCTGCGCCCCGGCGACCGGCTGGCGGCCGAACGCGACCTCGCCGAACGGCTGGAGGTTTCGCGGCCGTCGCTGCGCGAGGCGCTGGCGATCCTGGAGCGGAAGGGGCTGCTGGTGACGACCAAGGCGGGCACCACCGTCGCCCGCTTCCTGGCCCCCCTGTCGGAGCCGCTGGCCGAACTCTTCGCCGCCGACGGCCGGGTGGCGGCCGACTATTTCGAATATCGCCAGGGGGTGGAGGCGCAGGCGGCGCGCCTCGCGGCGCTGCGGGCGACCGAGGCCGACCGGGCCGCGATCAAGGCCCAGCTCGACGCCCTCGAGGCGGCCCATCTGGCCGACGATCCGGGGGCGGAAGCGGCGGCCGACGTCGACCTGCACCAGCTCGTCTACGAGGCGGCCCATAATGTCGTGCTGCTGCACATGATGCGGGCCATGGCCGACCTGTTGCGCCGGGGCATTTTCTACAGCCGCGACCGGCTCTATCGCCGGCCGGGCGTGGCCGAGGCGGTCCTGGCCCAGCACCGCGCCATTGCCGAAGCGGTACTGGCCCGCGACCCTGCCGCGGCAGAAAAGGCGGCGGTCGACCACCTGGCCTATATCTTCGCGACGGTCGAAGAGATCCGGCGCGACGACCTCCGCGAGGCGGCAGCACTCCGCCGGGTCGACCGGCGGAGCCTGGTCGCGGAATGAGCCGCGTTACATGGTGACGACGACCTTGCCGGTCACGCGGCGTTCCATCATGTCGCGGATCGCCCGGCCGCCCTCGGCCAGGGGGTAGGTCTTGGACACCAGGGGGCGGATCTTGCCGGCCTGGAACAGCTCGATCAGCTCGGCCACATTCTCGCGGTGCAGGTCCGGCTCGCGCACCGTGAAGGCGCCCCAGAACACGCCGACGATCTCGCAGCCCTTGAGCAGGGCGAGGTTCAGCGGGATCGAAGGGATCGGCCCCGCGGCGAAGCCGACGACGAGGAAGCGGCCCTTCCAGGCGATCGAGCGGAGTGCCTGTTCGGAAAGCTCGCCGCCGACCGGGTCGTAGACCACGTCGACGCCGTTGGGCGCCAGTTCGCGCAGCCGGTCGCGCAGGGATTCGGCGGCGTAATTGATGCCCTCGTCGGCGCCGTGTTCCTTGGCCAGGGCCAATTTCTCCGGCGTCGAGGCAGCCGCGATCACCCGTGCCCCCATCGCCTTGCCGAGCTCGACTGCGGCGAGGCCGACGCCGCCGGCGGCACCGAGCACGAGCAGCGTCTCGCCCGGCTGGAGCCTGGCTCGCTGCTTCAGGGCGTGGTGCGAAGTGGCATAGGTCATCAGGAAGGCGGCGCCTTCCTCGTAGGACATGCCAGGGGGCAGGGGGGCCAGACGGTCGGCGCCGACCACGATCTCCTCGGCGAAGGCACCCCAGCCGGTCATCACGATCACCTTGTCGCCGACCTTGTAGCCGGTGACCCGGTCGCCCACCTCGGTGATCTCGCCGGCCGCTTCGCCGCCCGGGGCGAAGGGCATTTCCGGCTTGAACTGATATTTGCCCTGGATGATCAGCACGTCGGGGAAATTCACCCCGGCGGCATGGAGGCGAACACGCACCTCGCCGCGGCCGACCGGGGCCGGCGCCACCTCTTCGAGCACCAGGGATTCGGGCGGGCCATAGGCCTTGCACTGCAGGATCTTCACCACCGGACGCTCTCCTTCGTTCTTATCCCGTTGGGGTTACGCGTTCGGAATTGCCGGTCAAGCCCCCTCGGCCAATCGAACGGTCCCGACCGGCTCGCCGCCCCAATTGGTGAGCACCGGCGCGATCAGGTCGGCGACCGTCTCGCGCTTCTCGCCGTCGAGCAGGCCGTGGCGCTCCATCAGGCCGGCGACCAGGGTTTCCGCGGCGCGGGTGCCGCCGTCGTCGATTTTCAGGGCGATGCCGAGGCCCTTCGACGGGGCGATGACGATATAGACCGCCTCCGCCCCGGTTTTGGCCACGGTGCCGGGCAGGGCGGCGCGCATCAGGCGGGTGCAGGCCCGGCCGGTGCCGGCGACCAGCTCGGGATATTCGGCCATGGCGGCGGCGAGGCGGGCGACGGCGCGGCCCCGTTCCGGCGCCAGGCGGTCCGGCACCGCGATCCGGCTCATGGCGAGGGCGAGTGCCTTCAGCGGCAGGCAAGGGTTGGGCGCGGCGCAGCCGTCGATGCCATAGGGCATGTCGACCGGCTGGTCGGTCAGCGCCGCGGTCGCCTCGAAGGCCGCCTGCTGCACCGCATGGGCGCGCTTCTGATAGCCCCGCGTGGCGACGCCGAGGTGAAGCGCCAGGGTGAGGAAGCCGGTATGCTTGCCCGAGCAATTGTTGTGCAGGCGGCAGGGTGGCGTCCCCGCGCGCACCAGCGCCTCATAGGCCGGCACCGACATCGGATTATGCGGCGCGCAGGCGAGATCGGCTTCGACGAGGCCGACGCGGGCGAGCCAGTCGCCCACCGCCTTGACGTGGAAATCCTCGCCCGAATGGCTGGCGCAGGCGAGCGCCAGTTCGGCCGGGGTGCAGGCGAAGGCATCGGCCGCCCCGCTCTCGACCAGCGGGATGCCCTGCAGGATCTTCATGGAGGAACGCGGGAAGATCGCCCGCTCGATGTCGCCCCGGGCGTCGACCAGCGTGCCGTCGCCGTCGATCACGGCATAGGCGCCACGATGGCGGCTCTCGACGATGCCGCCGCGCAGGACCTCGACCAGCACCGGATTGTCGCTCGCCATGGCGGATCGCCCCTCAGTTCACGGTTTCGTCGGGATAGACACCCCACAGCCAGGCCCGCTTCAGCCAGCCACGGCTGCCCTCCACATTGACCCGGCACCAGTCGCCCCGGCAACGCTCGACCCGCACGATCACGCCGGGTTCGAGCCGGAGCAGGGGCCGGGCGGTTTCCGCCGCCTCGTCGTACATCACCCGGACCAGGCCCTCGACCGAGGCGAAGCGCTTGCCCGACAGCAGGCTCTTGTGCACCCAGCCGACCGAGCCGTCGTGGTCCTTGATCTTCCGCCAGAATTCGAATTCCGCCACGATCTCGACCGGCAGGCCGGAGCGGACATATTTCCAGGCGATCGGATATTGCGGTCCGGGGCCGGTGCGCACGTTGATCTCGCCCGAGCCGAGGGAGGCGAAGCGCGGCACCCGCGGGCCGGATTCACCTTCGCCGCCGGCGCCACCGTCGGCCGGGGCGGCTTCCTCGGTCGTCTCCTGGGCGGCAGCATCGGGCAGCGTCCGGGCCAGGGCGGCGAACAGGACGAAAGCGGCGAGGAACAGGCGGGGCAATGTCATCGAGGGGGATGGGCGGCGTCGCAACAGGGGGTCGAATCGTCTTGCCGCCACTGTCGTCGGGTGGGGCGTTCCGGTCAAGGCGGGGGCTTTCACCCCTCCCTCGCCGTCACGGCACCAAGAGGCGAGAACGTCACCTTTGAACCTTCGCCCAAGTCTGCTAGGAAGGGCCGGAGTTCGCCGCGGATCGCCGCATTCCGCCGCCCGAGGGAGAGGATGATGCCAGTCAAGAAGCCGCTCGTGATCGTCACGCGAAAGCTGCCCGAAGCGATCGAGACGCGGATGATGGAATTGTTCACCACCCGCCTCAATCCGGACGATCATCCGATGAGCCAGGCCGAGCTGATCGAGGCCATGAAGGTGGCCGACGTTCTGGTGCCGACCGTGACCGACCGGATCGACGGCCGCATTCTCGCCCATGCCGGCCCCAACATGCGCCTGATCGCCAATTTCGGCACCGGCGTCGACCATATCGACCTGGCGGCGGCGCGCCAGCGCGGCATCACCGTGACCAATACCCCGGGCGTGCTGACCGAAGACACGGCGGACATGACGATCGCCCTGATCCTGGCCGCCTCGCGCCGCCTGGCGGAAGGCGAACGGGTGATGCGCAGCGGCGAATGGGGCGGCTGGTCGCCGACCTGGATGCTCGGCCGGCGGATCTGGGGCAAGCGCCTCGGCATCATCGGCATGGGCCGCATTGGCACGGCGGTGGCGCGCCGGGCGCGCGCCTTCGGCATGTCGATCCACTATCACAACCGGAACCGCGTCTCGGAAGAGATGGAGCACGAGCTGGAGGCGACCTATTGGGAGAGCCTGGACCAGATGATGGCCCGCATGGACATCATCTCGGTCAACTGCCCCCATACACCCGCGACCTATCACCTGCTCTCGGCTCGCCGGCTCAAGCTGCTGCCGAAGCATTCGATCCTGGTCAATACCGCGCGCGGCGAAGTGATCGACGAAAACGCCCTGACCCGCATGCTGATCGGCGGCGAGATCGCTGGCGCCGGGCTCGACGTCTTCGAGCACGAGCCGGCGGTCAATCCGAAGCTGGTGGCGCTCGACAATGTCGTGCTGCTGCCCCACCTCGGCTCGGCCACCATCGAAGGCCGGCTCGACATGGGCGAGAAGGTCATCATCAACATCAAGACCTTCGCCGACGGCCACCGCCCGCCCGACCGCGTGCTGGAAGGACTGCTCTGATCTACTCCGAACAGACGTTGGCGGCGGGCGGCGACTGACCGATCCTCGCCGCCAGCGACGGAGGAGTGCCCATGGCCAAGCGCCACATCCATCTGCATTCGGTGATCAAGGCGCCGCGCGCCGAGGTCTTCGCCTGGGTCGGCGACCACGAGAAATTCGGCTCGCTCCTGCCGGGCAAGACGCGGCGCATCGTCGACGGCACCGGACCGGACGGGGTGAATGGTGCCGGCTCCGTGCGCCGGGTCTCCTTCGGCGTCTCCTATACCGACGAGAAGACCACCGCCGTGGTGCCCGGCGAATATGTCGAATACACGGTGGTACAGGGCAGCCCGGTGAAGAACCACCTGGGCCGCATCAAGCTGACCGACACGGCCGACGGCGGCACCGAAGTCGACTACCGGGTCGAATTCGAGCCGCGCATTCCCTTCACCGGCTTCCTGACCGAACTCCTGGTCCGCAACATCCTGGGCGGCGGCCTCGCCAAGCTGAAGCGCAAGGCCGAGGCGGCCTGAGGCGCTTCAGAGCGCCGCGCCGCTGCGCAGCACCGCCTCCGCTTCGGGGGTGAAGGCCCCGTCCGGCCCGTGCAGCACCAGGCCGGACAGCAGCCTGGCCGGTGTCTTCCGCCCCGCCCGGCCGGCGACCAGCACCCGTTTCGCCTCCTGCCCGGCCTTGGGCCAGAGGGGCAGGATCTCGAGCGCGCCGAGCCTGCCCTCGGCCAGGGCCAGAATCTCGGGCAGGCGGTCGGCCCGATGCACCAGCGTCAGGCGGCCGCCGGGCTTCAGGGCCTTGATCGCTTCGTCGAGCCAGCGCGGAAGGTCAGCGCCGCCTTCCATATGGGCGTCACGCCGGCTCTCGTGCGGATGGCTGCCGCGGCCGGCGGCGAGATAGGGCGGATTGGTCATCACGGCGTCGAAGGTCTGGCGCGGGATGCCGTCCTCGATCGCGCGGCGCTCCAGCGTCACCCGTTCCGCCATGCCGTTCAGCGCGGCCGAGCGGGCGGCCAGGGCGAGCGAGCCTTGGTCGCCATCGATGCCGGTCAGATGCAGGTCGGGCCGGCGCGCCGCAAGGCAGAGCAGGGCGGCCCCGGTGCCGCAGCCGAGGTCGAGCACCGATCCGCCCGCCGGCGCCTCGGTGAAGGCGGCGAGCAGCACGGGATCGATCGCCGCACGGTAGCCTTCGGTCGGTTGCAGCAGGCGGAGCCGGCCGCCGAGCAGCCTGTCTTCGGTCTCCGTCACGTCGCCGGCCGCAATTCGTGGGCCAGGCCGGCCTCGTCCAGCAGGCGGCGGGCGCGGCGCTCGTCCTCCTCCGCCACCATGATCCGGCGTGGCAAGAGGCCCAGCGAGCCGTCGACCGCACTGGTGTGGCCGTCCAGCACCAGGGCCTCGATCCCCTCGGCGCGCAGCAGGGAGTCGACGAAGGAAATCAGTACGAGATCGTTGGTCCGGACCAATTCCTGCATGTTGCACCCTAGAAGCGTGAAGATGACGCGGTCGCAAAGCGCTAAGGTGCGTTGACCGGCCTTGGAGAGGGCTCCTATTCTGCGCCGGCATTAGCTGCGGCAGGAGCAGGCGCTTGAGCGTGGTCGTATCACTCGGTGAGGATGGGAACAAGCGGACCCGGGCCGACGGCCGCAATGCGCTCGAAATCCTGCTGGCTCTGGTGGGCGACGATTTCCGCAAGGTCGATGCCGAGATCCGCACCCGCATGGTCTCGGACGTGCCGCTGATCCCGGAGCTGGCCGCCCATATCATCGCGTCCGGCGGCAAGCGGCTGCGCCCGCTCCTGCTGATCGCCGCCGCGCGCCTGTGCGGCTATGTCGGCGAGCGGCACGTGCGCCTCGCCGCCTGCGTCGAATTCATCCATACCGCCACCTTGCTGCACGACGACGTGGTCGACGAATCGGCCCTCCGTCGCGGCAAGGCCACGGCCAATATCGTCTGGGGCAACCAGGCGAGCGTCCTGGTCGGCGATTTCCTGTTCAGCCGCTCGTTCCAGCTCATGACCCAGGACGGCTCCCTCTCCGTCCTGTCGATCCTCTCCGAAGCCTCGGCCATCATCGCCGAGGGCGAGGTGATGCAGCTCACCACGGCGAACAACCTGGCCACCACCGAGGACGACTATCTCAAGGTGATCGCGGCCAAGACGGCGGCCCTCTTCGCCGCGGCGACCCGCGTCGGCGCCGTGGTCGCCGGCAGGCCCGAGCGCGAGGAAGCCGCCCTGGCCGATTTCGGCCGCTGGCTCGGCGTCGCCTTCCAGCTGGTCGACGATGCGCTGGACTACCAGGCCGACGAAGCGACATTGGGCAAGACGGTGGGCGACGATTTCCGCGAGGGCAAGATCACGCTCCCCGTGATTCTGGCCTTCCAGCGCGGCGACGGCGCCGAGCAGGCGTTCTGGCGCCGCTGCGTCGAAGCGCGCGAGCAGACCGAGGAAGATCTGGCCAGGGCGATCCGCCTGATGCAGCGCCACGACACGCTGACCGAAACCCTGGAGCGCGCCCGCACTTACGGCGACAAGGCGCGCGCCGCCCTCTCGATCTTCCCGGACAACGACTATCGCCGCGCCCTCGAAGGCGTGATCGATTTCTGCATCGAGCGGGCTTATTGAAAGTCGTGCTTGAACAGGCCGGGGCGCGGTGCTACAAGGCCGGCCTCCCGGTCGGAGTGTAGCTCAGCCTGGTAGAGCACTAGCTTCGGGAGCTAGGGGCCGGAGGTTCGAATCCTCTCACTCCGACCAATCATTTGGTCCGACCGGCCGATCGGGAGAACCCCTCACGGGGACGGGCGCATCAGCGCCGCTGCGGCCTTCATGTCGGCCGCCATGGTCGATACCAGCCAATCACTGAACAGTTTCGCCGCAGGCTTCAGGCGCCGGCCCGGCGCCGTGACCAGCCAATAGGCGTGATCGTCGATCGCCCGCCGGGTCAGGCGCACCAGGCGGCCGGCCGCGCGGTCGTCGAAATCCAGTACCGAATCGCCGAGCGCGATGCCCTGGCCGAGCGCCGCCGCCTCCAGCGCCAGATGGGTGTCGTGCAGCATCAGGCCGGCGGGGGCCGGTGCGTCGGCCCCGCTCTCCTCCCGGAACCAGCGCCGCCACAACAGCCCGTCCTCATGCAGCAGGGTGAAGCGGCGTAACTCGTCGCGGCCCGCTTCGTCCGGCAATTGCGCGGCGATCGCCGGGGACGCCACCGGATAGACTTCGACGCGGGCCAGAAGTTCGGCCGAAACGCCCTTCCAAGGGCCGTCGCCGTAACGGATGCCGAGGTCGATCCCTTCCGCCGCGAGCTCGACCAGACGGTTGGTCGGATCGAGCACGATCTCGATCTCGGGATGTTCGGTGCGGAATTCCATCAGTCGGCGCAGCAGCCAGCGCTGCGCCAGTACCGGCTCGACCGTCACCGTGATCCGGGCCGGCGCACTGTCAGCCCGTTCCGCCGCCACCGCCGCCCCCAGGGCCTCGAACACGGGCACCAGGGAGGCGCCCAGCCGTTGCCCGGCCAGGGTCAGGGCGACGCCCCGGGCGCGGCGCTCGAACAGGGGCGCGCCCAGCCAGATCTCCAGGTCGCGGACATGACGGCTCACCGCCGCCTGGGCCACGTTCAGCTCCGCCGCCGCACGGGCGAAGGACTGGTGGCGAAAGGCGGCCTCGAAGGCGCGGAGCGCGTTCAGCGGCGGCAGGGCGCGGGTCATCCGAAAGCCTAACTTTTTGTGAGGCTCAGCACAAGGCAACGGCGTTTGAGTGGGATCCGTCGCCAGCGCAGTCTGGCCCCATGCAACAAGGAGTTCCGCCATGTTCGACGCCATCTACCAGGCCTTCGCCGGTCTGCTCTCTGCGCTGCTCTTCTCGCATCAGCGCCGGCCCCGGGCCTGAGCGCCGGAGGGTCAGCGCTGGCCCTTCTCCCAGCGCTTC
>Ga0265297_10001920_pt1 | contig 45171 bp, 53 predicted proteins | sample Munlanlwell13791_FD_192502 | JGI IMG/M metagenome (GOLD analysis project Ga0265297, IMG submission 192502) | Leachate microbial communities from a municipal landfill in Southern Ontario, Canada - Leachate well 137-91 | ecosystem: Engineered > Solid waste > Landfill > Unclassified | place...
AACATCTGCCACCGTGACTATCACCTTTAAGGCGAAGGGGACATCTGGCAATACGTTTGGTACCGTTGATGGCGGCTCGGGGCATTTTGTATGTGCCAATGCGACTTTGATTAACGGCGCTGTTACGGTCAACGATTGCGCTACCAATCTGGCTGCGGCCATTGTAGCTTCGGTGACCGCTGGTCTGGTTGGGGTTATTACCGCCATCCCGGTGGCCGCGGTGGTTACCGTGGAATCGATCGCTCTCGGCACCCTACGCAACGGGACCACGCTGGTTGGTACCGGAGATATCACTGCCACATCAGGAACACTGACGGGCGGCGCCTTGGACCTCACCCTCTCGGCCGTGGAGCTAGCCAACGCCATTGTGGCATCGGTCTCGCCTGCGATTGCCGGGATCATTACCGCCACCCCCGCGTTGGCGGTAGTGACCTTGGATGGAATAAATAAAGGCACCTCAGGGAATCTGACACTCGCTCAGACGGGGGTTGGTTTTACTCTGTCAGGTGTGGCAATGACCGGTGGGGCGATAACGGTAATTACCACCGCGGCCGCGCTCGCTGCCGCGATTACAGGGTCGGTTACCGCAGGGATCTCGGGGGTGTGGACCGCTAGCAATGGCGGCACCGACACGGCGACTGTCACCTCTGTGGCTCTCGGCACCCTACGCAACGGGACCACGCTGGTTGGTACCGGAGACTTATCGGTGTCGGGGGCAACAATTACTGGCGGCACTATCGATCTGGCTCTGACCGCCGATAATATCGCTGCTGCCATTGTAGCTTCAGTGACGGTCGGAATTGTCGATATCGTCACCGCCACCTCGGCTCTAGGGGTTGTGGGGCTGGAGGGGGTATGGAAAGGGACTTCAGGTAACGTGTCTGTTACGCAAACTGGCGCCGGCTTTACTTTGGTGTCGCTTGCAGGTGGCGCGGTCAACAAAACACTATGCGCAGCTGCACTCGCTGCCGCGATCACCAACTCGATCACAGTAGGAATCGATGGCGTGGTCGATGCTACCTCGGCTCTAGCGGTTGTGACCGTAACCGCCGACGTGCCCGGAAGCGGCGGCAACACTATATCTACCACTGGGTCCGGCGACGTAATAGCAGGAGCGGGTACGCTGGCCGGTGGGTCGGACACAGGCACCACTCCCGCATTGGCCTTCCGGGTCTTCGGGGCATCGATCTTGCGCGGCACACAGGTTAATGTCTACAACATCGCCGGCGCCTTCGGAGTAGCGGATCTAGTTGATGCCAATTTGTCTTTAGTGTTCCGTGATGAAATGTGGGGCAACCTGACGTCGACGTAATTCTTATCACACTTGATGGTGTTTCATATTGCTATGACCTGCTCACGGCCGCTGGGTCTATGTGCCCGTCGGGCCATGGAATATCTGGTCTTCCCGTCGCTTGATCCTCCTGCTTGGCGCGCAAAAATCTACTAGAATTAAGTACACCGTCAAAATCTAGGAAGATCACCGGCATAGAGGTGTTTATTGGCAGTCCCTGTGCGCAGCTGCTCGTACGGCCTGTCCCCATCCGGCACACGAGTGTGTGGGGGTCTCACCTAGTTGGGCCCCACATGCCAGGTCAAAGGCTGCCCCAAAAAAATCAGACATGATCCAGCATACGCTCTTATCGGGGTCTTGGCGCATCTCGTTGAGGGTGCCATTCTCGCATAATCGAGGAGCCGTCCGAGCCATCTCATTGCAAACCGCCTGGGTCCATTGCGTTGAGCTACTGATCCCATACAAAAGAGCCCCTCGGACACATAGCCCGTAAGCCGGCATAACTAATTCGCCGCATATGGGCTGAGTGGGCCCGGTGGTGGCGGTTGTCAGTAGAGACATAAGGATGGCGTAGAGCATGTGGTTTCTTTGTAGAATGAGGTTGACTTAGAAACTTACATAGGTATAGGTCCGATACCAAAAACAAAACGAGCCACCGGCTCGGCACCGGGTTGTCCCTTATAGACCGTGGCGGTGACATACCCACGCAGCCAGCGTTTGGCTGCCGTAATGGCCGCTCGTTTGGTTGCAAACATATAAGAGATACAATGATCCCCTGCCTGGTTCATAAGGTCGACAACGTAATACTCTGATCGCGTCTTGTGGAGATAGTGTTTATCATAAAGAGAGTATACCAAATCTTAGTATTGATGTCAAGAGTGACGAACGTAAGCCACCAGCGCCCAACAAATTATCCAACAGATACAAATAATTACGGCGGTCTCGCCCATTTTAAGCTCCTTTTAGATCGCATTGTATGAGGAAGTCTACTAGGTCTCTTCTTCGTCGGCGACTCCCGTAGGCGGGCGCCCGGGGAGATCATTACCTAGATAGTATGGTACGGCCGTCCTGGCGGATCCGGATCTGATGCCCCGATGCCTCCCACTGGAGTGCGCTCGCAACGGCAGAGTCTAGTGATGCTGCTGCAATTCTGCATCTCACCACCCACCGGGAGTTACATTTTTTCGTCTGTACAACCAAGGGGCAATCGCCTTGTACGAGTCGATCTTGCTCGTCGTATGCTTTGTCGATGGTAGGCTTCATCATGGTCCTGTCTCCGTGGTCATCGTTGCGTTTCAAAGAGGAGTTTACTAGATCTCGTTATCTATGTCAAGAGTAATCTACCTCAAAGGAGGCGTCTTCATGGCGTATATTCGACTGCAACCTTTTACGACTTTCTGCACCGCTGCCGGCACTACTGGCGGCCAGCTAACCGTTGGTTCTACCTCTGGAATTACACGTAACTGCCTTTTGAATATCGACTGTGCCGCCGACGGCTGGCAGGCCGAGGTGGTGCGCGTCGTGGACGGAACTCATCTACTCGCTCGCCTGTCGACCGCAATTCCGCGTCGCATGGATTTGTCCGCCATCCCCAACGGCGCTACCGTGATCGTCGAGGAGCAGTGGGTTCAGGATCTGTATCAAGACGACTGTCCAGCAACCCTAGCTATCCCGGTCAAGTAGGTCGATATGTCCGAAAACGACGTTATCCTGGAATCCCACGAATCTCGACTGCAACACTACGAAGATTTTTCGTCCGAGGTATCTGCCACCATGGCTGAGCTACGTGAGCAAATCAAAGGCGTGATAGTGCGTATCGATGCGGTCGGCCGAGAAATGCACGACGACGTCTCGGCGTTGCGTGGCGAAAACGACTCCGACCACGCAGATCTGAAGCGAGAATTAGCTGCCTTAAAAAACAAACAAGACGAACAAGGGCAGCATATCAATATCCTACTAGTAAACTATCAGGCTGCTCGTAAGCGAATGGGGCTGATGAAGAAGATTTGCGTAACCACCGTCATTGCTCTGTTAGGGGCCGTGGCCGCTAAGTGGGGGGCGCGGTGGGGCGAGATCGTCGTAGCTTGGTTTGGTCGCTAGACCGGTCTTAGTCGACTAGACCGTGCGTACCCCGCATTGATAGAATGGTCTCAATTTTTTAGAGTAGAGACCAACCTCACGACCGGCTACCGTGTAGTGTTGCCTCTGGCGGCACGGAATCTCCGAGGCACCTCGACTGCGAGGCCACATAACGGCTCGTTCTTGGCCCGGCACCGTCAGCTCCGGGATGCAGCGGGGCTTTACGTGCGTACCCCGCATTGATACCTGGTGTCGCCGTATACACTGTGTTACGCGACTGGGGGTGCTTCGCTAGCGATTTTGGTTTCTCCGGCGCCGGCGCCGGGCACTTGCCGGCAGACTGGGCACTTATGAAAAGGGCGCCCCCTCTTCCCCGTCCCCGAGAACTGACACCCGCACACCTTACACGTAAACATCTTGGGCACTGCGACGACTGTATTCATTCTGTACTCCTGTTTGTTGGTTGAGTTTATTTAACGACTTCTACTACTATAGCACGGTAAAGTTTTTATGTCAACATAAAAGGTTGGCCTCGAAAGAACTTTATCGCAAACCTTCATACCCCCAACGCCCTGGGTCGCCGTATACCATGGCATCGGTGAGGGCCCAGATGTTGCTGTGTATCCTGGTATTATCATATACCCAGGCGTTGCTGTGTACTCTGACGTTGCCGTGTACTCTGATATTGCCGTGTATTCTGACGTTGCCATGTATCTTGGCAACGTCGTATATCTTAGCATCGTCGGATACTCTGGCGTTGCCGCGTATCTGAGCATCACCGTATACCATGGCGTCGCCGTATACCATGGCGTTGCCAGATACTCTGACGTTGCCGCGTATCCTGACGTTGCCGTGTACTCTGACGTTGCCGTGTATCCTGACGTTGCCGTGTATTTGGGTATTATCGAATACCCAGGCATTGCTATATACCACGGCGTCGTCACGTACCTGAGCATCGCCGAACACCCAGGCATTGCCATATACCAAGGCATTGCCGTATACTTTGGCGTTGTCACATACCCAGGCGTTGCCATATACCATGGCGTCGCCGGATATTTGAGCGTTGCCGTACACTTTGGCGTTGTTGGATATTTGAGCGTTGCCGGTTACTATGGCATCGCCGAATACCCGAGCATCGCAAAAAACAAAAGCCCCCTCTAGGACTCGACAGGCCTCTTTTTGAGATAGGTTTTGTTCTTTCTCGATATACCCCCCAAACGTACCGTCTCTATAAAGCACTCGATGTAACGTGCGGCCACAATGCAGGATCGTGTCGGTGTCGGAGAGGGTGTATTTGGATTTAGTCATTTTTTTTCCTCGGGCCGAGGGAAGTGGCTCGGCCATCTGAACATTAAGCCTCGGTGGCAAACAGCCAGGCGTAGTGGGACGCCAGGCCTCGTCGGACAGCCGGGCGTAGCCGGACACCATGGCGTTGTCGGACACCTCGGCGTAACCGAACACCATGGCGTCGCCGGACACCTCGGCGTTGCCATATACCTTGGCGTTGCCGGACACCTCGGCGTTGTCGGACACCTTGGCGTTGCCGAACACCTTGGCGTCGCCACATACCCAGGCGTAACCGAACACCATGGCGTTGCCGGACACCTTGGCGTTGTCGGATATTTGAGCGTTGCCATATACCATGACGTTGCCAAACACCTTGGAGTTGCCGGACACCTTGGCGTTGTCGGACACCTTGGCGTTGCCGGACACCTTGGCGTTGCCGGACACCATGGCGTTGCCTAGGATCTTACACGTACCTGTCTGTGACAGGTTACTGTATTTTTCCGCGTATCCACCCTTTACTCCGTCGACGTAAAGAATTCGACGTAACGTGCGGCCACAATGCAGGATCGTGTCGGTGTCGGAGAGGGTGTATTTGGATTTAGTCATTTTGGTTTCCTCGGGCCGAGGGAAGTGGCTCGGCCATTCGATATTAATCCTCGGTGGCAAACAGCCGGGCCTCGTCGGACACCTTGGCGTGGCCAAACACCTCGGCGTAACCGGACACCATGGCGTTGTCGGATACCTCGGCGTTGTCGGACACCTGGGCGTTGCCACATACCCAGGCGTCGTCGAACACCTTGGCGTCGTCGAACACCTTGGCGTCGTCGAACACCTTGGCGTCGCCGGATATTTGAGCGTTGCCATATACCATGACGTTGCCGGACACCTGGGCGTTGCCACATACCTTGGCGTTGCCGGACACTATGGCGCTGCCACATACCATAGCATAACCAAACACCTTGGCGTCGCCACATACCCGGGCGGCGGCACATACCTTGGCGTTGCCGGACACCTTGGCGTTGCCGGACACCATGGCGTTGCCGGATACCCAGGCGTCGCCGGACACCATGGCGTCGTCGGACACCTGGGCGTTGCCACATACCCAGGCGGCGCCGGATATTTGAGCGTTGCCATATACCATGACGTTGCCGGACACCTGGGCGTTGCCACATACCCAGGCGTCGTCGAACACCTGGGCGTCGTCGAACACCTTGGCGTCGTCGAACACCTTGGCGTCGCCTAGGATCTTACACGTACCTGTCTGTGACAGGTTACTGTATTTTTCCGCGTATCCACCCTTTACTCCGTCGACGTAAAGAATTCGATGTAACGTGCGGCCACAATGCAGGATCGTGTCGGTGTCGGAGAGGGTGTATTTTGATTTCTTCATAATAGGTACTATAACATAGCAAACTTAGCCGAGGTAATCTAGTGATATGGGTATAAAAATATGGCTCGATGACTGGCGACCGGCGCCTGATGGATGGGTGCGTGCTCATAACGTCGAAGAGGTGATCTTGCATCTGCTACACCAACATATCGATCAGATGTCGCTCGACCATGATCTCGACCAACCAGACACATGTCCACAATGTCATATGCACTGTGGCTTCGGTGATGGTGTATGTGATCGGGGATGTTCATGCCATCGCGACAATGGGCATATGACCGGGCTGCAATTAGTGGAGTGGATGGTTCGTCATGATAGATGGCCAGCTACTCGACCAGAGGTACATTCACATAATCTACTTAACTCTCTCAGGATGAAGAAGATGATCGCCGAGCATTTTCCATCGAAAGCAGCTCAGTGACATGGCGTTGGGCGATGGAAGTATAGGTAAGCAACTATAGCCAGACAAATAACGATCGTAGCAGTCATTGTGGTCCTTTTATTTGATTTCATTGCCAGGGACCTGACTATCCCTCGACATCGTAGTGTTACCGTACATCTTGGTTGTTATGCGTACTATCCTTCGGTGATTTATCTATATGGATATGTCCCAAGCGAGTACTTTTTGCTCATTTTAAGCTCCTTTCCTTGATGTAGTCCGGGGTCATCGGTCCGTGCCACGGGGGTCAGCGTCACCGATATCCACGCCCCGTAGGTCCACACCCTGTAGGTTGGCGTAACAGAGGTTTACATAACGGGTGTCAGCGTCGCGGAGGTACACCGGGGTCTGTGCCATATTGGTCTCCTTCACTTCGGGCCCTTCTGCCCGCCTGGCCCTCGGAGTCTCCGGAGGTCAGGTGGGCGCCCACGCGAAACATGGACTGTGGTCATAGATCAGACTCCGTCTCCGCGATCGCCACGGCCACCTGTGACCACGGGATGACCGCGCGTACGATATCTGCGTGCTCGTGCTGTACGGCGGCGTGGGCGCCGCAGGCGCAGGCGTGGGCAGCAAAGGAAGCGGCAAGGGGGGCGTCGACTGCGTCCAAAATGGCGTGGGAGGCGTAGGAGGCGGCAAGGGAGGCGTCGACTGCGTCCAAAATGGTGTAGGAGGCGGCGATGGAGGCCTGGGCAGCTGTGGCACAAGCGGAGGCGTCGGCGGAGGCGTCCTGTACATGACCGATAGAGACCCTAGGATCTCCGCGCGCCCAGGCCTCAGCGATCATGATCGCAGACAGTGGCCGTAGCTCGCGTGGATCCGTGACGTATCGCAGTGCCGTGCGAGCGCAGGCACAACAGGCCGCGACCACGACGTGTCGATCTACGCCGACGCGGGCGGCGAGCCATAGCAGCCAGTCTCCGCGCGGGCACGTGGCCCACAGCACTGCAGGTGTACAGTCCGGCTGTGCGGCTACCCAGTTATATATGGGGTCACAGGCCCCTATGCGTCGCAGTCTGTCCAGGGTGCTCGTGTGAGTGGGGGTGGTCGTCGTCATGGTCTCTCCTTCGGTTCGGCTAACTTCGCTGTTCGGAGCCCCGGGGTGGGGCGAGCTACAGACACATATCACTGTTAGCTATCGCCGTTTCACGGGCACTCACTTCAGCGAGCTTCAATATATAATCCGGTTTCTGGTGGCGCATGTTGGTAGTATAATAACACCTTCGCTATAAAAAACAAGGCGGGGCGGCGGTAATCTATCTATATGGAGAAGCGCCACGTAGGCAGCTTCCCGTAACTACAGAGGAAATTATGACCAAGATCGCTGAAGGTACTCTCTTCGAGATACATGTCCGGGGAGACACCACCGGAAAAATATGGGACGGCAAGTTTCGAGCCAAGTCGGGGCTGAGTTTCCGGGATAAGCTACAAGCCGACAAGATACGACGCGAACTACTCGGGGCGGACGCGGACGCGGCTACATCTGACTCTAAGGTGTTTGCGGCCGTGCTGTCGCAGCTAGGGGTGCGTATCGTCGAGTCTCCTGAGTGGTGGGCGGCAGCAGGTAACGGGGTGGAGCTAGAGGATTGGAACGTACTTGAAGCTATCTATACCGCGGCAGTGAAGATTGAGACCGACCGCATCGCTGCGTTAGAGGCAGAGGGTGAGAGGGTGCAGGCGGCCCTCAAATCCGAGGTGAAGTAATGATCAACTACCCTATTTGTCGTAAATGTCGCCGTAATTATCGTCTGATCGCTTTTTGTGTCATCGATGGTCAGCGGGTGTATATGTGCGCGGTGTGTAGTGGAGCGCATGCGGAGAAATAATCTGTGCATTACTCTGATGCCCTACAGCTCAAAGCCCTGCGCGGTATCATTCACCCCACCAATGAGGATTTCTGGTATCATGTCCGGCGGTTTTACTCGCGTACCTTTCATACTCCCCTCCCCGACGTCGATGATTTATCGGAGGAAGAGGTGTTGCGAGCGTACTATACGGAGAGCTTCGAGGCTATGTCTGAGGATGATCGCTACGAGTATTTAGCGAAACTGTGCGAAACCAAAGAGGAGCGTCAGAAGCGAGAGGCCCAAGAAAAGCAGATTGAATCAGCCGATGCCAAGGCGTACGATCGGCTGAATCAAGAGGTGGCGGCCGGCCTTCGAAAAGGGCCACCTAAAGAGATACGAAAGATTAAGAAAAAAAACCAGCCACCCAACAAGCCCCCATCAACCCCCGTCGACGAAATACATATGACATTCGGCCCCAATCTAGCTGATAACATCGGTCAGACCTAGTTGGTATCTATCTATGGGCGACAAAAAACTTACTATCAATGTTGCCTCGCGGGTCGATCCGTCTGTCGCCCAATTAGGCAAGACGTTAGATGATATTGCTACAAAAGGCGCAAAGATTTCGAAAAGTTTCCAGGGTATGGGGGGGGGCGGTCAGGGGGGCGGGGCGGCCAATAAGGCTACTGGATTAGCCAAGTCATTGCTGGACCAAAAGCGAGCCTTTGAGGCGCTGGGCGAGTCGGGCACCAAACTAACTAAAATTCTAAATGATCAGGTCCTGAAATCTCAGGCCAGTCTCGCCAAGCAGTTGGAGCTATCGACGTCCAAAATCGACCCTTTGATTAAAAGGTACGAGGCTGCACAGATTCGGTTAGGTAAGCTTAAGCGATCCGGTGTGGATCCGAGTAGACTTGAGCTGGCTGAACGATACGCAGATCGTGCTCGCCACGACGTCATTTCCGGCGTGGCGGAGCGACAAAGGATCGCTGCGGCGGCCGGTATGGACGGATCAGGCGGTGAAGGGGGCGAGGGCGGGGGCGTGGGTGGTCGTATGATGAGGGGGTTGATGGGGCGGGCGGGCATGTCTGGTATGGGGATGATGGGGGGCATACTAGGAAGCATGGGGATACCGGGGGTAATCGGCGGAGCCATCGTGGCGGCGGCAACCATCGCGGCTAAGACAATTGTTACCGCCCAGACTACCGGAGTGATGGTATCTGCTGAGTCCGGCACCGTCCAGGCCTCATATGCGCGTGCGGCGCGAGGAATGGACATTCGAAAGCTATACGGACTGGCGATGATTGATCGCGACCCGTCTCTATCAGCAGATATTGGGTCACGAGGAGATCTAGGAATCACGGGGGCCAGGATGGCTCTATCCACGGGGGCCTCGATGGTACCCGCGGCCCTGATGGAAGGTGCCACCAACCCAGGTGCGGCGGCGTATCTACCTGGAATCGTCGGTATTGGCGCTAGGGCTATGGTAGGGGCGCGATCGGTGGTGGGGCTGGGCACTAAACGCCTAGAGGCAAGATTACAGGAAGCTAGGCTCGAACGAGCCGAAAAGGTATCCGAAGGGCAACAGAGTTTACTGGACTTAGCCCAAAACAACCTCGACACCGCCGCAACTCGATTCCGCACCGACGCGCGATTTGGTCGTGGTGGTTATGTGGCTAGTCTATCGATGGCCCAACAAGGAAAGATATCAGAAGACGAGATACGCGGCTACTACGGCAGTGTGGCCCCTATGGTGGGTACCTACAGTGCTATTAGATATGGCGGTCGAGTGTTAGGTGCGGCTCTGTCGGGCATGGACCCTGGCCAGGCTGCCAATATCATAGGTCGCACAGCGGTAACGGGCGGAGATATTCTAGGTCGCTTCGGTGGATTGGATCCCACTATCCGCGGGATCCTAGGAGAGTCTGTAGCCAACACGATGGGTATTAATAGTATGATGTACCAAGGGGCCGGGGGTAGTATGGCTAGTATTTTGGCCGGGGGGGTGACCACGCCCGGGGGACCCATGGGGGTGAGACAGGCCAATATGGTAGCTGCTGGCGCAAGTGCTTATGGTAAGTTAATGTCCGGCCAGAACGCGTACCAGAAATCTACCAATTTAGCACTGTCAGCCGAGGCGCTTGGGGCAGGTGCCTCGCCGTGGCAGCTGAACTTTTTGGCCAATCGCCTTTCGGACCCCAAGATATTGTCCGACGTTCTGGCCGGCAAACTTCCGCAGCAGTTTGCGGATATCGGCATATCGATCGAGCAAGCTCAGCACGTGGCCCGAGGCGCCGATAAGAGCATGACCGTCGGCCGCTGGATGGATACAGGCGGTAACACGAAGGCCGACATTCGTATGCGTGCTATAGCCCAGGCCGGTGGGGTGGGCCAATATATCCAGAGTCGACGCGGGGAAGTATCTCGGACCCAGCTGATGGGTGAGATGATGGAGGCCGCGCCAATATTCGATATGCTCGATCCCGACATGGATGGAGGGCAGGTGGGGTTACTCGAACAGATGTCGCGGTTTGGGCTTGGCGCAGCTGGAATGGGTGGCGGGGGCCGACGTCGAGGTGGGCTTCGGGGTCGGGGTCGTGTAAGTAGCGAAGGGGAAGACGCACTACTCGAAAGCGTTCAAGAAAAAGCCTCTATAAAATTACGTGAGAGCGAAATCTCGGCCCTCAACGAACTAAACACCACCATCAAGCTATCGACCGAACAAGCCAAGGCACAGGAGAGGTTAGGTCGATTCTTTAGGTCTTACGATGCGGCAATGGGGGCCACCAAGTCAGGACCACCAAGGTAGGCGTATGGCGGCTAAATATTTTCTAAATCGAGATTTCTCAGACACGTCAGAGAGCGACGAGTGTATTAGTATCTCTCCACACTGGGTACTTGGATTTGCTCGATACGCAAATCCGATCACCTATGACCCAGCCAAGCGGGCCAGTACAACCGACGACAGGTCCTATGCCTACCAGGAACGAGATGTCTTGGTGGTCGATGATTTAGGCGATTGTGTGTCGCTGACCATTGACGCGCAAAAAGATGCTCATACCATGTCCCTGCAGGCCAACTTTATCGATAGCGGTACCAAATACCTAAACGAAATCCTACCTGGTGACTGGATGGTGGCCTATATTGTATATAGCCTGGACGAGGCACAGGCGATATCAATGGCGTTGGCTAGGGGCCGTAAGATGAACCATTGGCACAGTGGGCTCAAATTCTTGGGGCGGGTACAGGCGGTGCAGAAGCAGGTGCAGGTATCGGCTCGCGGAGCCATACAGAGTATCTATTCCGTGTCGGGGGTGGCCTTCTCGGAATTCGACTCGGCTATCATGTATTACCCACAGCAAACATTTACCCAAGATATCGCACCGTCCATGGCGGGTTTCGGACTATCGGTGCATAATATGATGACCACCGCCTCGGTGGAGAGCGGCGGTGGTTTCGATACTAATGTACTAATCCCCGATGTGATGCAGGCGATATTTGGTCGAGGCGCCTGGTCGGCGCTCGGACAAGCATCTAATACCTCGCAGCCCATAGCACCAAATCTGGCGTATATCGTCCCGCGTACAGTATGTCGATGGCTAGGTCTAGAGGGTGATCACGGCACGTTTGCTGATTTGATGCGTATCCTGATTGGAATACAAAAATACGCCACCCCGGAACGAGCATCGAACGTCACCGTGGAGCCTGGTAGACTGTTTTGGCCGGACAAGGCGGTATCCAAAGATAACGCATATCGGTGTCCTTTGCCGGTCATGGGGGTGTTCCCCGCCGAGGTGATCCCTCAGACCAACACCACTCCCTGGGCCTTTATGTCTAATTATTTTGGGCAACCGATCAATGAATCGTTGGTATCATTGCGATCGGATCAGCAAGGGGACATCTACCCATTTTTGACACTCAGACAAAGCCCTTATACGTCAGAGTTGGGCCGGGCGTTCGATCGATCAACCTTTGGGGCCATCTTGGATTCGGAATCACAAAAAGATGACAACTCGTCGGGGCAACAAGATCGCCGTCTAGTAGGTGACATCACCCCCGTACAATCAGACGAACAATCTAACAACGCCCTAGCTCGGAGGCCGTCTACTAGATTCCTTGAGTTACCTCGATGGGTGGTGTCGTCGTCTATGGTGATTCAGTCGTCTCTGGGTAGGACCGACCTGTCGCGCCAGAACATGGTATTTGTCTATGGGTCCGGTATCGGAGTGATGGGTAAAGAAGAAATGCAGTTTGTGTTGGCTCGCCCTATCGTCGACAACTTAGATATACTGCGTAATGGCATACGTCCCTACACGCCGTCGGTCAACTGTTACCTGTACACTCCCCAAAAAATCCCCGCCGACTGGCGCGATATCATGGCCGACATCGTAATGGGCCAGCACCTGACCTTGAGCGGCTCGCTGATGGTCGTGGGGATAAGATCTCCCATTGCTCCTGGAGACAACGTCGAATTCGATGGCGTGGTATATCATATTCAAGGAGTTAATCATTCGTGCTCTATAGGAGCCGAGGGGATGCGACAGTTTTACACACGGTTATCTCTGGCGCGAGGTACGGTTGATACCTCAGAGACATTGCGTGATCAAAATGGGGTAGAGGCCCGAGCAGGGTCGTTCCCGAATGTTAAGTCTATTGACCCCGAAGGCGCCGCGATCGGAATCACCAGGGATTAATCATGGCCGAACTACAAGACGGTACAGTATTGCCCTCGTATCTATCCGCCCAATATGCCGATACCGGAGGGCCATCGGGATCGCTATCTGACACCACGCTGCGTGTTGGTGAGGTGGTGGCCGCCTATTCCCCCACCGACCCCCTCAACAATGTATCCGCCACCAAAAACAAGCAGTGGATCTATGTAGTGCATGTATCGTATCGTGATGGTACCGGCGCCCGATCGGTCGTACCGTATCGATGCACGGTCGCCGATCTTTTCGGCGGTCTAGGAGATCATGTGCGCTATACGGTGCGTAAAACCGATGGGGCCAGTCAAGGAGGTTTTGGTAGGGGGGCTCGTGTTTTGATTTTATGTCCCAATGGCGACAAAAGTAATGCGCTGATAGTGGGTGGGGTGCGACATGTTGATGATCTATCGGCCGACCCCAGTGACACCTTTTGGGATTTCGCCTTTAATGGAGTTCGAGCTACCATCGACGCGGACGGCGCTTTTTGCTTGACGGTCCCGGGAGCCACCAAGCTAGACGGCACCCCGGGGGAGCGCAATAAAAACAATCACGGATCCAAGGTGTCGTTTGCTAGAGATGGCGTAATCACGGTAGACGATCGCCACGGAGACTCGGTGGTCATTTCTCCAGAAAAACGATCGATCGAAATTAAATCCCACACCCACAATTCCCGTATTGGACAGAAATGGTATCTCAAAGCGCCGGTCGTCGAGGTGGTAGCCAACAAGGTGGTAGTACAATCTAATGATATCAGCTTAGGCGATCAGCGTGCTAAGATCAATAAGCTCGACGAAGCGGTAATTGGCAGTGGTATCGATATATTCACCGGCAACACCTACTTTGCGTTAAATAACACATCGAAAAAGGTTCGAGTAAAAAAATAGGAGATCGCATGGCACTGAACGCAGACCTGTTAGCTAAAGAGATGATGAGATCAATAGGGGGGCAGACCCCAAGGCAACGCAAAGCGGCCTTTACTCGACTGGCTCGCGCGATCGTAAAACATTTTCAACGTAACGCCTTGGTGGTAGTTACCGGTGTGGAGTCGGGGTCTAGTTCGGCGGCCGGACGAATACAGTAGCTTGACGCTAATCTATTCACGTGACCCCTCACGGATCCTAGCTTATCATGTCCCTATTAGATAATGGCCATAATATTTATACGGCCCACCCCGAAATACTTGTCGGCGGGGGGGATCGATGGGATTATGCCAGTGACATTAACGAGAATCTATGGTGTCAGACATTCCCATATCAGTTAGCGGTCCTACAGTGGGCTCCGAACTACAATACATCAACCACGACTCCGTTGGCGGGGACATCTGGCGGGTACAGCGTATATAATAATCTAATCTTTACTCTACCGGTCAACCCTGAGTCACTAAATAACGGCACTCCTTTTGCTATCTCGCTGACGGCCACCCTAGGGGGCATAGTCGAACAACACGGGGGCGCCCCCATCCACCCTATAGCCTTTACGGGCACCTTTGGGGTAGTGACCGATCGTCCTTCAGCATCTGATCTACAGCCAGGAATTCTCAACGCTGTCTCTGGGGTAGCCAGGGGGATCGCGTCCGGCACCGTGGAGTCTGCTACGGCCAAGCAGTTTGCGGCCTCGATGGGGCTGGGCACCACCTACACAGCCAACCTCTCAAACCCAGAGCCTAACGATACTGATATTCAGCGTGGGTCGACCGGCTACTATCAGTTCCGGGCTCTACAGCGATTCTTGGAGACGTACGCCGAGGCCAAAAAGACCAGCGAGGGTAGGGGGTTGCGATTAGGACTCTTTATTCACAAGGAGCAGGCCTGCTACCTGGTAACCCCACAGTCGTTCGATTTGGCGCGAGACGCCAATTCACCACTGGAATATCGTTACAGCCTAAAAATGGCGGCATGGAAACGTCTACCGCCGGAATCTATCCGACTCGATAATCTATACACCGCCAACGCCGAAAATATGACCGCTGGTAGCGGCTTTGCGTTCAGTCAGGTATTCGGCGCCGTCAAGAAGGCGGTCCAGATGGCTCGCTCGGTCGGTAATGTATTTAGGTCGATCCGGCGCGACGCGCACACAATCTTCAACGCATATAGGCAGGTGCTATTATTCTGCGCTTCGTCGGGCAGTCTGGTCAAGACATGTTTGATGTTCCCAGCTGATCTGCGCGTAGGGTTCGCCCCGGCGACGACGAACATGTGGGATGCTATCAAGTATGCGTTCGATAATCAAGATCCACTACTAAAAGTCAGGATGGATTTGATTACATCCGAGGTTGGTCGTGTGAGGTCGGGGTCAGCTCAACAATCCCCTACCCTACGTCAATCACTGCTGGATGACGAGCAGGTAGATTTTCATGATCTGATCTGTCCCGATTCCTTACATACAGATAATCGAACTCAACAGGCCACCCAGGACTACGTGACTCAGGTGATGTCTTTGACCTCCCATGACTTCCGAGAAATAGCTCAGCAAACATTCGACTTGATCGCCGACTACTCGGACGCCGTGGGGCTGGGTGATCCTTTGTACGACGCGTTAGTTTGTCGTACTCCTAAGACCAAAATACGCGACGCCACCCTTGATGACTATCGGGTCCTACACGCGCTCAACGATGCCGGTACGGCTATTCAAAGTTTGGTAATCAATACCCCCAGCCGGGTGCCGATGAGCACCGTGGAATATATAGCGGGTTTAGCCAACCAAAACAATATCGCCATGCGGGTACCTAGAAGCAAGTTTCTGGTACCCTTCCCTTATAACTCATCGTTAGAACAGCTGGCCTTACAATATCTAGGAGACGAGAGTCGATGGATAGAGATCGCGGCGCTCAACGACCTGATGGCCCCGTACGTCGACGAAACCGGCACCGTCCAGGCATTATCTAGCAACGGTTCGGGACATCTCATCAACCTCACCTCGGCGAACACCCTGGCTTTGGGGCAGAGAATATCTATATGGTCAGACACCGTGGTGGCTGAGAGACGACGTATTCAATCTATCAGACCATTGGGGCCGGCGCAGTGGCAAATCACTTTAGATGGCGAGCCGGATTTAATAAAGTTCAAGACTGTTGACAACGCGTCCGTACAGTGTTTCGCGCCCAATACGGTTAACAGCCAACAAAGCCTCTATATACCCTCCGACTCGTTAGCTAACGAGGAGGTGCTAAAATACGTTCCCAACGAGTCTGACGTGAGTCATATCCTGAGTAGATCAGAAGTAGACGGTATGTTAGATGCTAGTGGAGATCTGGTCATCACCCCAGATGGAGATTGGCCGTTTGTATTAGGTCTGTCTTATTTAATCCAATGGGCCAGAGTGGCGCTCAACACCCCACTAAAATCTGTCCCCTTGCATCCCGGATTTGGACTCGACGCCCGTGTGGGAGATAGCATTGCCGACACATCGGCACAAAACATCCTGGCTAGTATAAAAAATACATTTAAATCCAATCCTTCGTTTAGCGGGGTTTCGTCGGCGTTGGTGACGCGCTCTGGACCGACGACCAGTGTCACGTTGGAGTTGGGGGTTCGCGGCAGCGACGCAGCATTGCCGCTGACTTTCGACTTGGCTTAACCGCCCCTAATCTAACATGTAACGACCCTCCGACGTCCTGGAGAGAAAATCTATGGCGACTACCCCCACGTTCCGCAGTCTTAGTACGATCGTTAGCGAGATGGTGCAATCTTTTTTGTGTGACCTAGACACCCAAGGGATTGCGCCCAGTCTTCAATCTCTACGACCCGGATCGCCCTATCTGGCAATATTTGAGAGCGTGGGGCAAAGTCAGTTTCGTAATCAGGCTCAGACCTTGGCTTTGTTGGATGCCGGTGATCTAGACATGGCGGTCGGTCGTCGATTAGACACCATCGGCGCAGCAGAGAAACTACCTCGTCGTGGAGCTACGTTTGCGTCGGGGTTCGTGAATATTGCCGACGATAGCTTCTCGAAAATTTCGTCTCGTATTTTTCAAGGCAAGTCGGCTCCTATTCCGGGCACTACGGTGATTTATGTCACCGACGCCTCTTTGTTTGGTGCTTCAGGGTTTTTGTATATCGGACGCGGCACAGCCAACCTAGAAGGTCCTCTATCCTACACTGCCACGGCCAACATTGGGTCGTATTGGAGCATCGCCCTCAGCGCACCTACGACCATGTTCCATGGCTTGGGCGAGACGGTAACTTTTGCTCAAGGTGGCGATCGATATATTCCAGCAGGCACAGCAGTATCGACCCCGCTAGGAAATGTCGGAGACAGCGCTAATTATATCACCACCACGGCCGCCACGTTATTGGACGGTGAGGTGTTGGTTGCTGACGTGCCTATTGTTAGTCGATCTCCGGGGCTGGCGGGAAATGCCAGTGCGCTGGGGGTGAGGGTTGTTCCCTCGCCGCTTTTTGCTGGTATGGTGGTATCCAACCCACTGGCGATAGCCAACGGATTAGATGTCGAAAGAGACGATCTATATCGAGAGCGACTTCGCTCGGCTCGTCGAGCGAGAAGTGGCGTTGGTACGCCGTTAGGGCTCACCACCTATACGTTCGGCGTATCGGCCACAGACAACACTGAAAGTGCCAGGGTGACCAGCTCTCAATACGTCAATCAGACCCTACTGCCGTCATTGTTGGTTGTCGACGACGGCAGTGGCTACGAGGCCAAGGATCAGGGGATCGACTATGAGGTACTAATGGACAGCGCTACGGGCGGGGAGAGAATCTTCGTTCTCAACCATATCCCCGTAGCCAAGGCCAGCGTGGTGACCTTACAGGCGGCTCCCTATTCATTAGCCGATCAGGCTACCATGACGGTCAAGGTGGGGGGTATCACCTACACCCACACGTTCGTCACGTCGGAATTCTCAGATATCTCCAACGCCACCGCCTATGAGGTTGTGGCGTCCATAAATAGTGATTCAAATATTCCATTCAGTGCACGCACGTCGGGTAGTGGAAGATATGTGGCCATCTTCGCTCCTACTAATACCAACGACGACATTGAAGTGATCGATACCGTATCGGGCGTCGACGCAAACAGCTCCCTACAGTTTCCGTCTGGTAGAGTAGACGTAGTAAAGCTATACAAAAACGACATCCTACTATCCAAAGACGGACTACCCGCCACCGTGACTAGCAATAACCAAGCAGAATGGTCCAGTACATCATCGGGCGAAACATTGATTATCTCGGTTGACGGCACACCAAGCCGAACGTACACCATCACTGACGCTGATTTCATCGCATTGGGGCTTGGATTTACGGTCGTGTCATCGGCCCTACCTTTAGCTGCGTGGGCGTCGGTGTTTAATAATAGCATCCCGGGTATTGCCTGTGCGGTATCGGGAGCCAGTTTAGTGTTTACATCTAATTCCGGGTCCACGGCCCGAGCATCGATCGAAATCGATCCTGCGTCTACGTTGGTTGTCAAAGGTGTATTGAATTCTTCAAGTTTGGTCAGTAACGGCCGATCGCGCGATTATGTGGTCGATCGCAACCGAGGACAGATCGAGTTGGTGCATCCATTGGATGCCGGAGACCGCTTGACCGCAGGGACTCAGTACACCAGAGCGTATATACAGTCAACCGCGCTGGGCGCGTCGGTGACCGTCCCCGCCGGAGACGCAAACTTGTGGGTGGTGGTAGATGGCGACGCCGAGGCGGTGACTCATTCACTTAATACATCACACAGAATACTTCAAAGCTGGACCAACGACGATCGCCGATTTGCTGCATACGTGGGCGCTGGAGTGGCGGACGCCTTCCCGTTCATCAACGTGCAGATAGGCGATTGGGCCATATGGTCCGAGGATGCCTGGAATGGGTTAGGCGGTGCGCCTAGCACCTATAGCGTCATGCGGGTGTCGGAGGTGGATGACGCAGGACAATGGTTTGTCTGTGATTACCCCACAGCCGGAGCGGGAACGGCGTCGGGCTACAACGACATTTCCTTGCCGGTATTTCAGCGTTTGCATTTCGCTCGCACCAACGCAACTCCCCAACAGATCACCGTTGCGGCCGGCACATACACACAGGCGCAATTGGTCGATGCTATTGATATGGTGGGGGGCACGGCCAGTGCGGTGGCGTCCTGTCTTAGGATGACGACCAACACTTACGATATTACAGGCGACATCGCCTTGGCGGCGCAAGATATTAACGCCAGTGGCTGCCTGGGGCTCCTGGTAGGGGGCGCTGTCCATAACGACGAACCCGAAGCTGCGTCGGTTATTTCAGGGCGGTCGGAGATCGGCACCCCCTCGACCGATACGTCGTTTATTGTCACCTCCTATTCCGCTCCTCTAAGCGTCGGCAGCGTCATCGGCACGCCGGGGCACGCCAAAAACGGATATATCGAAGGCGGCTACTGGCTCAGGGCAGTGCCGACGGCTACTGTAGATCGCTGGGGCACCCTGGCCGGCGACATGGCAGAGTGGACAGGCGAGTCGGCCGGCGATTCACTGATCGACCACCTGCTAGTAGCGCCTAGACCCAGTATCGATAATATGGCGATTACGTCTCGGTATCGCGTAGGACCCCTGTCGAATTTGCTGGTGGTATTCGATCAGGATCCGGTCACCAAAGGATACACGGTACCCATGAGTCGACGGCTGACGACCGACATGGCAATCCCCTACGGGGCGTCGATACGACTATTAGATGCTGATAATTTGGACCCCCTAGGCGACCCCCAGTCCATCGCCTTGGCTTTTGGCACCGACTTCGATTTCTCCAATTTTGCTTTGCATGGCCACGGCCGATCGCGGTTAGATCTATCGTCCCAGCCTAGTAGCTCGGATGTTTTGATGCTGAGACTAAAGTCCTGGGTGGGGCGTAACGACGATCAAACCATATCACTCCAACCTCCTCTGGTCTCTGAATCTACCCTGACGGTAGCTAATATCAAGCCGCTGGGTAGTGTGGTGGTCTATCTAGCATCCGATACCGCCCGGTCGATTACCATAACCCCCGGCGACAAACTGTTGTGCGATCAAGCTGCTCCGGCCACCACGGCCACTATGTTGTCGGCATTTAGTATCGCTAATATCTCTAGAGGCGGTGGGGCGGTGGTGACCGTCACTCTCGATCCTCCGACCGGCGATATCCAAAGTAGCCTATTGGCTCCTGGCGACACGGTGTGGGTTGAGTGTTCCGATGTTGATTATCCGTCGGGTTATAAGGTGATCGCCTCGGCTAGTGCAAGTTTCCCGGGCTCGACATTCACCTACACGGAAGCGGGGGCTGATTCATCGATCAACAATCCGCCTGATTCTTTTGTGGGGTGGTCAGATACACCGATAGACTTTACGGGCGTGCTAGTCGACGACTACCTGGCCCTTCCCGCCTCCAACGGCAACTATTGGGATATCGACGACGCCATGTCGGCTACTAGGGTCCGACTTAGGGTGACGTCGAGTGCGGTCGGAAGTCCATTATATTGGGTGCAGTTTGCTGCCACTACGGTGACCCCCGATTGGAAAACGGTCATATCGGCGTCTGATCTAGAGTTTTTTCCTCTCGTAGCCAATACTACCAACGAGGTGGTGTCGGCCATCAACGCCCTGTCTGCGTCGTCGATTACTGCCGCGTTGGCGGATGGACCCGGGACTGGGCTGATCAGCTATGTCGATGACCTGTACGTGTCGGGCCCCATAGCCGACAGCCTACTACATATCCGATCGGCGGCCTACAATGCAACCCCCGGGATCGAAAACTACGACATCGAGCTAAAACTAGCCCCCGACGCTACGCTAACCACGACCCCAAACGACTGGGGCAATGAGGAGTTCCGACTCGTCCCTACCACCGCCAATAATGTGGTCGATTATCTGCTCAGAGGGCAGCTGACCGGTCTAACGTCCGCGGGTGGTGCCGTCGACGCGGCGGCGAGAGGACATAGTGTCCAGCTGGCGTCTGGTACATTAGGATCCCAAGGTGCCATGCAGGTTACCGGCGGCACAGCCAATTCCGTGCGATTTTCGGCCCTATCAGCTTTCAATTCTTCGCCGGTCATTGCCGTCTCGGTACCGACCAGCGACGACATAGAGGCAATATCTCACCACGCTTACGCGATGTTGAATAATGCCTCAGTGCTACCTAAGATCCTGGACTGGACATCCCCTACCACGCTGGCCGCTACGGCCGGCACAGTGGTGGTGGGTGGGGCGGGGTCGGCATGGGGGTATGCGGTCGATCCGTCGTTCGGGGCCAAGTGGCTATGGGACCATGTCGGCGACTATTCTATTATTTACCCTACCGTTAATGCTCCGACGCTAACGGGGAGTGGGGCGTGGGTACATTTTGAAGAGGGGTATGGTAAGTGGCGAAACGCCGGAGCCCGCGGGGTTGGTGCTGTGGGCTGCGCCTATGCCACGCTGGCTGATGGTCGAGTATTAGCTATCGGAGGAACGTCTTGCGCGGATTTCACGTCTGCCAGTTTCGCAGCCCTAAATGTCGTCGAGGCCTACGACCCCACGGTTAACGCCTGGTACACCATGGAACCCCTACCGACCACGCTGGCGTTTGGGTCGGCTATTACCTTACAGGACGGTACCGTATTGTATACTGGAGGTGTGTCGGGTACTGGACCGGCGGGTCCATATACGTGGTCCGATGGGGCTTGGATTTTTGATCCAACTGCCGGAGCGCTAGGGGTAGACGGACGGCCTATTGGGACCTGGACCCCCACGTCGGGGGGCATGACTATCGAGCGGTCGCATCACACCACCACTATGATGAGCGACGGTAGGGTGGTGGTGGTGGGGGGTGCACAGGATATCGGCACCGTAACCAACACCTCAGACATCTATGACCCCGCCACCGGTACCTTTACCGTTAACCCAAACAATATGGCGCGGGCCCGAGCCGGCCACTATGCGGTAGGGTTCGGGGTCAATCAGATCTTGGTAGTAGGTGGGGTGGGGGCGGCGGGTACGGGCTACGAGGTTTATACGCTCAGCACTCAGGTATGGACCGACGACCAGCCGTTAGGTTTTGGCGAAACTCGTATTGGACACGCAGTTGTTCCGTTGACCTCTTCGACCTTTTTGGTGATCGGCGGAGCTAAAGATCAGGTGTCCGTGGATTCTGGGGCGTGGACCGACATACAATCTACTTGCGAGATCTACAATCTGGCCACCCACACCACCGCCACTGTGGGCCAGCTACGCGTGTCGCGAGCAGCGTTCGGCGCCGCCAAAATAACAAACGGTCAAGTGGTGTGTTGGGGTGGACTAGCGGCCCTTCCCGCCGTAGGAGCCGGCACGGTCGAGCCTCAGCGCTCCTCGGAAGTATTCGACGTTACCAATCAGACGTGGTCGTTTGCGTCCGGAACGGCCAATAGGCACATCTACGCCCCACCCTTGTTGGTGTCAGGTGACACGGTAGTCATCGCCGAGGCCACCTCGGCAGCTGGCCTGGCCGGCGTGGAAAGCGATCTATTCGACGCCGATCTGTTGGCCGCGCCAGCAGGAAATGTTGGGACATTTAGATTGTTTAATGTATCGACAGAGCGTTTGATGATTGAGGCCCCCGATGCCGAGCCGGGTGAACACGACTACGGCTACGTGGCCTTCTACACCTATGATTCGATCATGCCAGGTGATACGCTTCGTATCGCCACCTCCACGTTGGGTACTGCTCCCCAAGGAAGTTACGAGATTACAGGACTAGATCTGTTCCTTAAGGATACCTTTACGATAGCTAGTACAACTACGTTTGCTACCGGGGCGCTGGGCTCCCAGCTGCCGCTAGTAACCGTTCAAGCTAAGAATCCTGCTAGGATGCTGTATCTTATTCACTCTATAGTCCCTGACGACGATAATCCTAATCAGACCATTTTGGGGTTGGTCCCTATGGTCAACGTGGAACACATCTCGGCAGCGGCCGGATCGGTATTGACCGTACAAGACAAACTGGAGTTCCCTACTAGTCTGGTGCCTGGACAAGACGGGTACCGATACCACACCGGACTAATCGCAGAAGTCAGTCGAGTGGTCTACGGCGACGAACGAGACGTGATCACCTACCCCGGATACGCTGCCGCCGGAGCGACCATAGATGTGGCCGCTCCTCTTATTCGCCGCGTCCTATTGTCTTTGGCTATTCGAACTCGATCGGGCGCAGTAAATGTTGTGGCACGTGCTCAGTCGGCGGCCGCCAAGGTGATCAACTCAGCTCCTCCAGGGCCAATAGCGATATCCAGTATCGTCGAGGCTGTTCAGGGGGTAGACGGAATCTTATCTGTAGTCATGTTGTCGCCGATACCGACCACTAACTCAGATTCAATTCCCGTCCAACCATACGAGAAGGCGTTGATATTTAATCCGACCACCGACATACAAATTAGTTTTATTAGTTAACTGGAGGTACATCTTGGCTTACGAACGCACATGGCAGTTTAGTTTCAATAATGCATACACTCCGTCGTCCGGTCTAGATCTCACCCGATATCAGATGTGGGCCCTTAAGGCGATGATCAAAGGGGAACTAGGTGGGTTAACTAGCGGACTATGGACCTGTGCGGGGTCATCTGATAGCGTGGCGGCCGGAATGGACGGTGTCGATCGGTGGTTGTCGTCGTATGACGGCACTAAGATTGTTAGAGGCGCGACGGGCAACATACACTCGTGGATCGTGTTGCAGTCACCAACGATGAACGGATGTACATTTTATATATGTATAGATTTCAACGGCGGTACCGACCCCTACGCTACCACCTTGATGTCTAAAGCGCCATTTACAGGCGGTTCCGTCACGACTCGCCCCAGTAGTGTCGACGAATGGCATCTGGGTGTTTCCGCGATAGCCGTCGCTGCCTGGAACTCCGGCAGCACAGAGTTGCATATGTTTAATTTGTGTTTATCGACTCTTGGCGATTTTGTGTGGTTTGTGGTACAGGCCGGCACCGCCGTGGCGCAGCTAGTGGTGTCATGTATAGCGCCCACGGGATGTATTCCAACTGATCTATATCCTATATGGGCAATGAAAAGATATTCAGGGTCCACGTCGGTAGGCGGCTTGTCGGGCATCCAGTTGGCCGGGATCACAGGCTCATCGGCGTTCGCTACCAGGACCGCTGCTGGTTCGGTAGGGTGGGTTCAATTTCCTTTAGCGATCACAATAGCGACCAACGGGGTAGTGGATTCATTATTAGGCAGCCAGATCGATCTACCGTGTTGGGTTGTGGTGACGAACGGTACCACCTGGCACACCAGAGGTAGATTACCTGATATGGGATATATCCCCGGCAGCAGCCCTCTGTATCCACACGGTAACGCAGTACGAAACGGAGGCGGGGCGGTCGAATACGTGTCTATGGGGGCATTATTTATTCCAGCTAACGCGATCCCAAATCTGAGCTAACCGATGGCCGACGTAACTCTTATCGGGCTGACTACCCCTTTTTTCCCTAACACGGGACTGGCTCGTTTCGACAAAAATTCGCCATTAAGTCTCCAAGAAGTGATACGTATGACCTGGATATCGCCTGTCCCTAGCGTGCTAATTACCGTCGAGAGTACGGTGAGCAATGATCTGAAAATCACCTTAGATACACCTGTTCTTTTATTGTCTATCGTAGAGATCCATGGCTCAACCAGATGGAATTTTGGTACACCGGTTACCGGATCAACAACCAAACAATTCATCCTCCCTATAACGGTACTCGAACAACTACGCGGCTTGCATAACGGAGGAAGAAACTAATGGAACTCAAACAAGGCGTTGCCCTGCGGGTCCCTGTGACTCTGATCACCTCGGCGACCGGCGCTCCTATGACCGGTGTGGCGTTTGGGGCCGTGGTCTGCTATCTACAAAAACAGGCGGGGGCGGCGGCACCAAAGGTTGTAGATGGAACCAATTGGTTCGAGTTGGATTCCGTCAATATGCCAGGCGAGTACGATCTATTGTTGTCTTCTGGCGATATCGATACGCCCGGTTTCTTACGATACTCGGTGGCGACTTCTACGTCCCAGACATATCGGGGCCTCATGGAGGTGGTGGCCAACATTGAATCCGACACGTACACGCGCATAGGCGCCCCGGCGGTTACATCGATTGCCGACGATCTTCAAACTGCCATTACATCTATCAAAGGCACCTCGGACAAGGACCTAACTCAAATCGACACAGCGATCACAGACGCCATTACATCTATCAAAGGCACCTCGGACAAGGACCTAACTCAAATCGACACAGCGATCTCCACCATCGACTTCACCGCTATTACTGACGGCATCATAGAGACGCTCGGAATGCTACATAAAAACTCGGTGATAATGAACCAAATCTACAATGCCGGGGGCAGATTGACACAGGCGGAACTCAGAGTCTACGACACATCAGCCCATGCCGTCCTCAATGATGGCATAACGGGGCTGCTAAAAACCTACACCATTTACTCCACCTACGACCTATTAGGTCACGAGACTCTCTATCGACTCACCGCGGTGCCATAAATGAGCGAATCGTTAGCTACCAGAGGGGTGATATCCGACATATCGATCAGCGGCATATCGGCACCGTCGGCCACCATGACGGTCAACAGCAACGTTATTGACTTGACCTGGTCCACTACGGTGACCTTGACAACACTAGGTTCCGATGTGCTGAGCTGGTCGATAGTCGCAACGGTCGGATCGCCTGTCTCCGTCCTATCTATCATCACTCTGAACCCCAACATCACGCGGATCTTTACTTCCGATCAAACAATCGGCGGCACCTACGCGCTCTTCATTCCGGCCGGGGCGGTCCAGGACGGGGGGGGTAGCCCCAACACCTACGGGGGGCTGGGGTTTACGGGCTCCGGCCATTATCCATCTTTTGTCTCAGTGGTGCCTCAGACAACTACCACACTACTAGCTACATTTAGCGAACCTGTTGTATTGTCTGAGGCCACCACGGCCAGTAATTATCTGATCGACAACGGACTAACCTGCATGTTGGTAACTCCGATTAGCGCCGAGCAATTTATGCTGACCGCCAACGAGATGGCGCCTGGCGTAATCTATACAGTGACCAGTCAGAACGTACATGACCTAGCTGGTAATCCGGTTACCTAATGTCCACCACTGCCACATTTACCGGCCTAAGCTTTGTCCTGCTCCACGCCCACGCCCTAGACGCCAGTGTGGTGGTGGCGGAATTTAATTATCCTCCAAATATAGGCAGTGGCACCTATACGCTCACGTCCGCGCATGGTGAAACTCGTACTTGCACCCAGGCGGCCGGCGGGACGGCACAGCAAATCTATCTGTACGTCGACGCCCCCTTGTCGCAAGATTTCTGGACACTCACGTATTCAGGGCAAACCACCGCGTCTCCGCCGATTGCGATTATACCTGGTAGTTATTATTTCTGGGTTAGCATGGGGGTGGTGCCAGTAGGGGCCACCGCCCCTCCGTTCTCTGGCTCGACCCTGACAGCCGCCAAGTTCATTCGGCAGCAGATACCCTCCAGTATGAAAGGCAGGGTGTGGGATTGTCTTATTGCTGGCCTGGGGGTCGGCGAGCAGGCCCAGTGGGACAATGCCCCGCTGGTTGAGCGATCAATGTTTACCGCTACGGCTACGGGTGAATGGCTAGATCGTCGGGCCGCCAACTTGGGGTTCGATCGTCCCTTGAACGTCGGAATACTCGACGATGCTTTCCGGGATTATGTTATCCAAATGTCATCCCGGCAGCTAACCACCCCGGCCATCTTGGAAATGTTACGGGTGTTTTTTGGTCGACAGGCCGTACAGGCATACACCTACACAACCAACGAGCCGTTCGCGTTAGTAGACAACATGGCGTTGCCTCTTACTCTCGATGGCGTTCAAGATGTCAATATTATTTTTAAAGCGATAGATTTTGCCGACATGAACGCCGCCCTGGCCGTCGAGGTGGCTGGGGTGATCAATCGTGAATTACAGGTACAAGGCGTCAACGCTCTAGCTTTGGTGCAGATCGACGCCACCACCAACGTTAATCAGATCCTTTTGTTTTCTGGCACCTTGGGGGCCCGCAGTCAAATCCAGATTCAAAGCAGCGCCGGCCAGGTCGCCTTGGGGCTACCAACCACTCTGTCTAGGCTACTAGGACAGGACGGATCGGCGTATGTGTTGTCGCGGGGCAGTGGGGTGGTGGAAGTGGTCATGCCAGCTACCAGCGTGGTGGTGGCCAGGACTACCGCCAATGCCTGTTACCTGACCATAGACGCGGCGACAGCGGGGAATAGTGGGTACCTGTTTGAGGGAGTCAACAAGGGGCTGAGTGTCACCGCCACGTCGACGACGATCACCAATACCTTATTGGCGGGGCACGGGTATCGAATCGTCAACGTGTCTTCGTCGGCTAATTTTGCTGACACGGCGGGGTATGTGGTATTTGGGTATGGATTCGACTACGCCACCACCCCGGTCCCGTATCTCGGTCGGGCTGGAGCCACTGGACTGATCATCGATCCCGGATACGTATTCGCCGCCACCTTGCCGGCCGGCACGACCGTCAACATGCTGGTAGACGCCTACCCGCCCACTACCAGCTTTACTGGCGACTTTATTTTAACGGATAGTGCTGCCGGTAGGGTGGCGGCCCAACAGGCCATATCCGATATTAGTGCTGGGGGCTATGAGGTCAACGTAGATGTCAATTATCCTTCTGATGTGGGGCTGGGCAACGAGGGGGAGGCGACCAGTGGCACACAGCGGATAAGCGATATTGTAGGCCTGTATGCCGGGGACATTGACACCGAAGTGGCAGCTGCTAGGGAGGCGTGATGGCTTTTTCATCGGTAATTGCCGGTTGCCACCTTAAATGCCTAATAAACGGGCAAGTATTTGGCTACGTGTCCGGAGTGCCGCAACTAAATGTTGATTCGCCTTATAGGCAAGTCCAAGAAATCGACTCCAACATAACCAAAGAGTTGATCCCCACTCAGACCACCATATCGGGCACCCTACAGGTCCTACGTGGGCGATCTACGGGAGGACTAGAAGGGGCCGGGATGGCCGCTAGCGGTCGCGACGCACTACTACAAAAATATATCGACATCCAGCTCGTAGATCGAGTCACCGACGAGGTGGTGTTTTGGGCTATTAAATGCCAAATCACTCGACAGACCTGGGCTATCACACCTAAGCAGCTGGTAGTTGGTCAAATTTCCTTCATTGGCGTCGAGTTCGCCAACGACGCTCAATCATAATCTACCTATTGCACGGTTAGGTGACTTGGTATTCGATTGCACCACCGGACACCCATTAGATATCAGGAGTATTGACGATGGCAATAAAACGACAACTCAACGCCTTGGGGCAGATGAGAGTGGACGTACCTGGCCTAAGCGGTATTGAGAGTGCGGTGGCGGGGGATTTCCAGGACCTTGGTACGCTGCTGACTGGCGATCGACCACTGATCTGTTGGGGGTGTGAGCTACTAGACACCGGAATGGTCGGCACCTTGGCTGCTAATTTGTTTTTGCGTATGGGGTCGGCCATCCTCCTACACTCTACCGCCACCGAGGCAGGGGCCATCTATACCGTCGACGCCGCCGAGCCGGATGTACTACTGAACGGCACTAGCGCCAACGTGGTGGGAAGCTTTACACCCGGCGTGGCCCAGACCAACTACGTCAGCTTAGATTTAATTCGCACTGCCGACCCCACGACGATCGCTCCGTGTGTGTTTCGATCAGCTTCGACCGGCAATGAGTTTACTCAAAGCGTCCCACTGGCGCGAGTACTCAACTACAAGATCTACATCTCTACCTCCGATTTTAGCTCCACTCCTACTCGGGCGCCAATCGCCAAGGTGGTGGTAGGGGCGTCGGGCAATATCATTTCCATCGAGGATGCTCGTCAGATGTACTGGCGCCTTGGCCTCGGCGGCGTCTCGCCCGATATATACGCCCAGTATATATGGGCCAATCGAGACGAGGTCTTGTCGACTAGCCTGTTTACTGGCGGGGATAAGGATATCCAGAGCCAATATGATTTCAACCGGGCGGTGATGCATCGTCTATGGGAACTGGGGGGCGGACAGCACTGGTACTCTCCGGCCGACGACCGTACCGTGCAGCTCTGTTACGACGATACGTCGGTGTTCCCGTCCACCGGCTCGAACTGGTACTGGGACGGCACCGACCTGTTGTGGCGTGGTTTGTTCTTTGTATTTGCTAATTCGACCGCAACCGAAAACGCGGTGCTGGATCAACTAACCGCCTCGCCGGGGTTGACTAACTTAGTAGACGGAGAGGTGCTGTACGTGGAGGTAGATCGAGCCACCAACGCGTCCATTCAACCCGTCAAAGCTCAGTCGTCGACCCTCTTTGCTTTAGCGCCGGCCGTGCCGGGGTCCAGGTTTATCCTAGCTCGACGACGTGGAAGTAGGGTGTATGTCAACCGCGAGCCACTACGCACCGACGCCGGTGGCGTACATGCAACCAACACCTCCTACGGCACAGTTAAACTTTTTACCGCCTACGTGCCCGACCCCGCCAACCCGATCGTTCCTGTCCTGGACGCTAGCTCGTTTGTGGTAGCGCGAGGGGTGACTAGGGACACCGACGGAGCTATCTCGTTTGGTACGGGGGTACATGATACGTCATTTGCGATAGGGCAGACCGGCGTGACGTCAACTATTCTTGGTGGAGCAGCAACCTTGACTCTAAAAGGCAATGTAGCTGACGGTGGGTCGGCGGTGGCCAATATCCTCGACAACGCCGTAGCCCTAGCCAACGCGACATCTAAGATCGCTTCTTTTAGAGCTAACAATGTAGAAAAGGCTTATGTGACCGGGCCGGGCAAGGGCTTTTTTGTTGGAGTCGATGCTGGAAGTCAGAAAGTTACCTCAATGGCCCCCCCTTCGGCCGACACCGACGGCGCCAACAAGATCTATGTGGATGGCCGAGGTAATGCGGCTGGACCAGTAATCTCATCGAGCAGCGGGACATTTACTACATCGTCGACTTCATATGTTGATGTAACCAACCTGACAGTTACCATTATGGCCACGGGTAGGCCAATGGTAGTGTCATTGATCCCTGTTGCGGGGAGTAGTGGGGGAAGTATTTATGTAACCAGTACGGTTAGTGGTCCTAGCGCTGTTGGTCGTATTCAGATCACCCAAGATAGCGTCGATATAGGGGGTTCTGTAATGCAAATTAGTAGTAGTGGTGCTATTAGCCCGGTACTACAAATACCAAGCGGCTCAATTCATACAGTTATTATTCCGAGCGCAGGAAGTAGGGTCTACACGATCAGGTGCTGTGTAGACAGTAGCGATTATCGAGTTGGGGTTGATGACTGCAGGCTGGTAGCGTATGAGATCTAGGTATTATCAACATGTTGGTTCGTAGTCGATCCCGCCAATATCCTGTAGGCGCCCCCAAATTTCGGAGCGATGGCAGGTGTCGCCGATAATCGCGTGGATGATTTCGTGTAGCAGCGAGGTCCTCTCCGCGTTGGATCTACGGTATGTAGATAGATCGATCCATCCAGCCCAAATCCATGCGCACCCCGAGTAGGTATGAGACTCAGTGTCCGTGGTCGAACACTCGACATGTTCGACGTCTTGATCTCGAAATACGATCGTCCACCCACGAATATCGTTACGTGTCCCGCCCGCAAACTCGGCCGCCCGGTCGATGATATTTAATATGGGCTCATCGTCTAGCACCCAGGTGGGCGCATTGTTGCCCCATGCGATAGTGATACCATCGACATCTCGTTGATTAGGCATTTGTGGTGGGGCGTCGCCCCACCACATACATCCACCCAACATTAAGCAGATCAAGAGAGGAACGTGTAGTCGTATCATCCTACTGAATCGTGCGTAAGTAGTCATATGTCTAGTCTCTATCGTCGTGTAGTTGTTATTAAATGCGGCACGGTCAACCCGCCCCGTGCCGCACACCCACCAGCATTCGCTGTCGCCCAGATGTTATCTCTTAGATCGCCCCTTCGGCCTGTTTGGTCTCCTGGCACCACCGCAGTCTAGCAATAGCTAGGTGGTGGCCGGCTTGAGTGCACGTGGCTCTAGGGGCTGATTCAGTATGTACGTGTTCGCAGGCAGTGGTGATCACCACTGATAAGAATGTCGCGCTACTCACGCAGGGATCCGACGCCGATGAAAAATCGGGAATTTGGTTATTTTGACACATGACCTGAATGATCACCGCCCCTTGGTTACATGCCCGTTTGTCTTCGGTGCCCTGCTGGATAAAAGCTTGGTTGCATACCGAATAGAACCCCTGGGCGACCTCGTAGCAGACCCCGCTGGTAGGTAGCTTGGTCTTCGACTCGGCGTTAACAGGAGCCAGGAGGCTACATACGATAAACACCAACACTGCCACGATAGACACTACGGTTCGGCGAATAGGCATTAGGTTTCCTTTTGTTGTATGCGTGAGCAAGTCGTTATGTGTATATTTATCCACCGGCCCCAAAAAGTCTACCGGCCAGATAGACCCAGAATGCGACGACGGTGCCGTAATACAGTAATTCCCATAGACTATCATTCCAGTCAGTCATATACGCCGGTGCGCACTTTCTGGAACACGTCATCTACGTACATGCGCACAGACCTCGGTGCCTTGTTTCGTATTAAGATAGCCATCCGACACCCAAAAGGAAGAGGACGCATCCACCGACCAACCTCGTCGTCTTTGAGGTACTTTCGTACTACCTCGATGGTTTCGGTGCCCATAACAGAGTCGTTGATGTTCATATATACACCATACTCCTATTATTTTGCGTTGTCCAGGGGGCCGATTTTCACTACGTCGTTTTTGGCCGCTGTGACTCGCGCCATGCCTAGTACTCTGTCGTATACCCGCCACCCCTGGGCGGTGCTGGGCCGGATATGCACGTGGGTGACGGCCGGACAGAGGGCCAGGCATCGATTTACAATCGTCTTCACCAGACTGATAGCCAGCCCTCGACCGCGATACGGCTTCCGGACATATACATCCAGACACATCACGTGGGGGCTACGTCTTTCGTGTACGCACGCCCACCCCACGGGGACTCTACGACTCCACGCTACAGCTACCAGGAGTCTTTTGTTTTTGTGACGCCATCTGCCTAGCGCTGACCTCATCCCGCCAGTAAACTTATGGCATGTGAGATCGCGTAGTTGTCGCGCCAGCGCCACTGTCATATCGGGGGTGGTGATCGATATTTTGGCCATCATCGTCTCCGTAGATAGTATAGCACGTAATCTATCTACATGACAACTACAAAACTTGAAAAAGAGTGCTGGACGTGGTCGCAGTCCCAAGGCGAGCTACGGAACCCTGCTGGAGAACCCGTATGTAAAGGCTATGCGGGGGCGGGGATCGGCCTGAACAATCCGGATATGCAGCATGTCAAATCGATCGGTCCGGTGGTTAGGGGGCGGTATCGGATCGGTCCGCCGGAAGATATCAAAGGTGGGTTCACTCTCAGATTACACCCCTATGCCGAAAACGACATGCTCGGGCGAGGGCACTTTTTGATCCACGGGATGATGCGCTCCGAGTCAACTGTTCCTATCCACGAGCTGACCGATCACGATGGGGAGCAAGACGGCGAGGCCAGTCAGGGTTGCATCTGCATCGCTCGTCCCTACCGGGAGATCATTTGGCAGTCACAGTGCCATGTGCTCGAAGTAGTAGCGTAGTGAATCGATCGGAGCCCCTAGCCATGGGCGCTCGTATCTATATCGTGGCAGAGGTTGCTGTGCTAGGTACGAAGGGCTACTACGCGAACTCAAATCGATACCCCTTTGTGGATTTCTGTTTACCGAGTAAGCAGGCGGAGATGCGACTTGGACTAGCTCCGGTGGCCCTAGCCCCTTCGGCCTGTGTCTGAAACGGACCTATTTTTATCGCCTTAATAATATGAACGGCGTAGAAGGGCTTGCGTTCGTGGGCCTCGCTGAGCTTTTGTCGAAACTCTTGAGATTCGCGGGTCCAAGGCCAGGTGGATCTGCGGATCATGTTATTGTAAACACAATCAGCTTGGCGCCCTCGCCGATCCGGAAACTCGAATACCGCTAATTTTCCGAGAACTGTTCCGTCCCAGTCACTTAAATCACAGCTACCGCCCTTGGATTGACAATAAGCCGTTATCTTTTTTCGACGATCTTCGATGGTTTTTTGTTTTTGGTGCCCGACTTTCTTGTATACGTCTCCGAACGACGGGCGCTGGCCGTTTACCACCGGGATCTGGAACTTACCAACGATGTTTTGTGCTTGTTGCCATATATAGGTGTCGAGATCCTTATATTGGTGGTCGTCGACCGTAATGGAGAACAGATCCACCCCATTAGCCCTGCAGAGACGTCGCTTCGTCGCGTCGCGTTCGATGGCGGGTTGGTTGTTATGGGTATAGTCAGGGCTATACTCGACGGCTTTGTTGTGTTCCGCGTTGTAGCAGTCGAGGCTTTGTGCCCCCAGCCAAGATAACCTTTCAAGCTCAGAACTATTAGGCCATTCTAGCCCGGTAAGTGACTCTAAACATATACGTACCTTTTCTTCGCTTATGCCCTTGTTTTTGTTACAGGAGCAGCCCGAGCCTTGTTGAATATCATGTAACGATATCCAGTTGGAGTGTTGCACGCCATAATGGCACGTGCCTCGAATCCGAGTGCAGTTATTTTCTCGTTTGGTTTCGTATTTATTAAATACCCTACCCGCGATCCTTGCTATCTCGGATTCAAGGAGACGATTGCGTTTAGACGTTTGTTCGCGATGATAACACCCACAAGACCGTGTGTTGTTGGATTGTAAGCTGTAAATCGTCGTATCGGTCGTTTTGCCACACCGGCACCGACAATGACACCACATTAGTCGACTACCTTGGGAATTCTTCTTAAAATTACACTTCAATACCTTGAGCCGCCCGAATGTTTTTCCTACCGGTTGGGTAAGCAGGCAACGATCACATGAGGTAGGCGTAGGGCCAGTTGGCGTAAAGGTCTTACCGCACCTAGCGCAGGTTTTAGAGGAATAAACCTTACTCATATTACTTCATCGTAGACGAGAAGCCACAACCAAGCCGACTTTACATGATTTTGTTGAGGTTGTCAACCTCTTGGGGTTATTAATGGACCGATCTTGATACCGGCCCTACCGAACATCTAGACATCACCAACGTTTGAGCGACTGGATACCAGAGCGTCACCGAATGCCCAGGCGTCGTCGGATATTTGAGCGTTGCAGTATAGTTTGGCGTCGTCAGATACCATGGCGTCGCCGAATGCCCAGGCGTTGCCGTACACCTGGGCATTATCCGCCACCCAAGCATCCCCAATACATCAACATCATCCAGCACCCTACAGTATAGCGTGTGGCCACAATGAATGATCGTGTCGGTGTCGGAGAGAGTGTACTTTGGGGTGTTCATAGTGGATATTATAATACAGTAGAGTTTTATACCAACGCAAAGGGGTTTGGTCCCGAAAGAACTCGATTATGGACCTTCATGCCCCTCAACACTTTGGCGTTGTCGGACACCCGGGCATTGCCATGTACCAAGGCGTCGTCACATACCCAGGAGCCGCCGTATATCTGGGCGTTGCCACATACCCAGGCATTGCCGTACACCCGGGCGTTGCCATGTACCCGGGCGTTGCCAGATACCCGGGTGTTGCCGTACACCCAGGCATTGCCAGATACCCAGGCGTTGTCGGATATCGTGGCGTCGCCATATATATCGGCATAACCGAACACCATGGCGTCGCCATATACCCAGGCGTCGCCATATACCCGGGCGTTGCCGTATACTTTGGCGTGGTCTGATACCTTGGCGTCGTCATGTACCCGGGCGCACCCGAATACCCAGGCGTTGTCGGATATCACGGCATCGCCGTATACCTTGGCGTTGCCGTATATCTTGATATTGCCAGATATCCAAGCGTCGCCGAATATCTGGGCGTTATCGTACACTTCGGCGTTGTCGTATACCTGGACATAGTCGTATATATCGGCATAACCAAACACCTTGGCGTCGCCATATACCCGGGCGTTATCTGATACCCGGGCGTTGCCGTATACTTTGGCGTGGTCTGATACCTTGGCGTCGTCAAATACCTTGGCGTCGTCGAATACCTGGGCGTTATCTGATACCCGGGCGTGGTCTGATACCTTGGCGTCGTCATGTACCCGGGCGCACCCGAATACCCAGGCGTCGTCAAATACCTTGGCGTCGTCGAACACCATGGCGTTGCCGGACACCCGGGCGTCGTCAAATACCTTAGCGTTGTCTGATACCCGGGCGGCGCCATATACCTTGGCGTTGCCACATACCCAGGCGTCGTCAAATACCTTGGCGTTGCCACATACCATGGCGTTGTCGTATACCTTGGCCTGATTCGAGATCCGACATGTACCTGTCTGTGACAGGTTACTGTATTTTTCCGCGTACCCCCCTTTTACTCCGTCGACGTAAAGAATTCGACGTAACGTGTGGCCACAATGCAGGATCGTGTCGGTGTCGGAGAGGGTGTATTTTGATTTCTTCATAATGGTATTATAACACGGTACGGTTTCTATGTCAACGCAAAAGGGTTTGGTCCCGAAAGAACTCGATTATGGACCTTCATGTCCCCCAACACCTTGGCGTCGCCAAACACCTTGGTGTCGCCGTATACCTGGGCGTTGTCTGATACCCGGGCGGCGCCATATACCTTGGCGCTGCCACATACCCAGGCGTCGTCAAATACCTTGGCGTTGCCACATACCATGGCGTTGTCGTATACCTGGACATAGTCGTATATATCGGCATAACCAAACACCTTGGCGTCGCCGAATACCCAAACGTCGTTGTATATCACGGCATCGCCGGACACCCAAGCGTCGTCGAATATCTTGACATTACCAGACACCTTGGCGTTGCCATATACCCGGGCGTCGCCATATACCCGGGCGTCACCGTATACCATGGCGTTGCCGGACACCATGGCGTTGCCGGACACCATGGCGTTGCCAGACACCCGGGCGTCGTCAAATACCTTGGCGTTGTCTGATATCCTGGCGTCGCCGTATACCTTGACGTTGCCACATACCCAGGCGTCGTCGAACACCTTGGCGTCGTCGAACACCTTGGCGTCGTCGAACACCTTGGCGTCGCCTAGGATCTTACACGTACCTGTCTGTGACAGGTTACTGTATTTTTCCGCGTATCCCCCTTTTACTCCGTCGACGTAAAGAATTCGACGTAACGTGCGGCCATAATGCAGGATCGTGTCGGTGTCGGAGAGGGTGTATTTTGATTTCTTCATAATGGTATTATAACAAGGTACGGTTTCTATGTCAAGGGGTTGGGACCCGAAAGAACTTGATTATGGACCTTCATGTCCCGACACCTTGGCGTTGTCGGACACCTGGGCGTTATCAAACACCCCGGCGTTGTCGGATACCTTGGCGTGGCCGAACACCTGGGCGTTGCCGGATATCGTGGCATTGCCGTATATCTGGGCGTTGCCGGACACCTTGGTGTTGTCTGATATCCTGGCGTCGCCATATATATCGGCATAACCAAACACCTTGGCGTAACCGAACACCTTGGCGTCGCCATATACCCGGGCGTCGCCATATACCCGGGCGTCACCGTATATCATGGCGTTGTCAAATACCTGGGCGTTGCCGTATATCTGGACGTCGTCGAATACCCGGGCGTTGCCGTATATCTTGATATTGCCAGATATCCAAGCGTCGCCGAATATCTGGGCGTTATCGTACACTTCGGCGTCGCCATATACCCGGGCGTCACCGTACACCTTGGCGTCGTCATATACCCGGGCGTTGCCACATACCCAGGCGTTGTCTGATATCCAGGCATTGCCAGACACCCAGGCATAACCAGACACCTTGACATTGCCAGACACCTTGACATTGCCAGACACCTTGGCGTAACCGAATACCTGGGCGTTGCCGTACACTTTGGCGTGGGCGAACACTTGGGCGTCACCGTATATCATGGCGTCGTCGAACACCTTGGCGTTGCCTAGGATCCGACATGTACCTGTCTGTGACAGGTTACTGTATTTTTCCGCGTATCCCCCTTTTACTCCGTCGACGTAAAGAATTCGACGTAACGTGCGGCCATAATGCAGGATCGTGTCGGTGTCGGAGAGGATGTACTTGGGGGTTGGGGTAGTCATAGTCGGGGCCTATATTATCGAAGGTGTTAGGTTACTATTCTGCAGAGTGATTGTTGAGACCGGTCGATGAACGAGGGGCGGTATAAACCCCTTCGGTGCTTTCTCTTGCCCTAGCCCGACACGGATAAACTCAAACATATCCTGTAAAGCCTCTTGGTAGCTGAGATCTAGGCGATGCCAGTTGTATGTGTTAGCGATTTCGAATTGTCGTTTCATTACCTTGTATTCATTGAGAGTCCGCAGTGCTGTATCGATAGTAGACTCACCACTACGTGAAAATGGGCGTACCGCTATGTCCAGATCTGTTTCTGGTCCTGTGGCGGTCGTATTACTATTTTGCTCGATTGCGTTTGAGTTGTCTGGCACTGGGGGCATTGGATATTTTTGGTGAATCAAAGTATCCGCACTATCACCTAACACGCAGGTGTCGTCGCATATCTTGTCGCCGCCCGACACCTTGGTGTGACCACCCACCCGGGCGTTGCCGAACACTATAGCGTTGCCGAACACCATGGCGCTGCCGAACACTTGGGCTTTGTCAAATACTTTGGCATTGCCAGACACCCGGGCGTTGCCGGACACCCGGGCGTTGCCGGACACGTTGGTGTTGCCGGATATCGTGGCGTCGCCATATACCCGGGCGTCGCCGTATATCATGGCGTCGTCGAATACCCGGGCGTGGCCGAACACCTGGGCGCAGCAGTTCACCTTGGCGTCGCCGTATACCTTGACATAGCCGTACACTTCGGCTACACCATACACCCGGGCGTCACCAGATATCCGAGCATGATCAAATACACAGGCGCCGTCTAGTATTCGGGCGTTGCCGAACACCCAGGAGCTGCCGCCCACCCAGGCATTGCCTGATACCATGGCGTTGCCGAACACCCGGGCGTCACCAGATATCCGAGCATGATCAAATACACAAGCGCCGTCTAGTATCCGGGCGTTACCTTTATGTGAGAGATTCCAGGCTCCTTCGACATATCCACCCTTTACCCCGTCGACGTAAAGAATTCGACGTAACGTGTGGCCACAATGCAGGATCGTGTCGGTGTCGGAGAGAGTGTATTTGGAAATCATAGTCAGAAATCCTCCTTAATACAGGTTTTACGGTCACTGCAATACAAGGGCCCAAGCCGCTATTTCGTCACATACGGCCGACACGTAGTTTTTTTCAGTGTCGGTAAGAGACTGAGGCAGATAAGAGTCTTCATTCTTTATTCGAAGCAGAATAGCTCGTTCACATAGGGGCTGGTTGCCGTCTCGGACTTTAATCTGTGGCGTCTTCTGCTCAAAGCGTCTAGGTTCGGGAAGCGTCTTAGACGCTTCGGGGAGCGTCTTAGCTATCTCTGTTGGTTCCTTGGCGGCGCCAAGGTGTCTCGATCGGAACTGCTCGGCGGCCTGTTGGATAGGTGTTGGGCGCAAAGCGCGTATCATCTTCAGGATTTCTGCGCGTGTAGGCGTGTTCGTTGTAGGGATCATTCGACCCTCTCTACCCACACCTTGTGGTCGTGAGTGTGAGCCACGATTATCTCGGGGTCTCGATCGTAGGCCGGTTCGACGCGGTCCAGACTACCGTCAGCTTTGAACATCATCTCAACATACGGTCCACCGCCCAAACAGCCAATTACTACACAGGTGCCCTCAAATGGTTCGCCGTGTAGGCGCTCTTTAATCGACCACTTGCGATAGTTAATGTTAGCTGAGTCCAGCATGGTGAGTGTTTGGTTTAGATCAGTGGAGACAGTCGAATAATAATACGTGCCTGGAGATATCGTTGCGGTTATAAACATAACATCCTTTCGTTTCGTTGAGTGATAGTAATTAGCTGGAAACAGAAGGCGCCTGTAGAATCGGCGACAGGGTGGTTTCGAGCATTTGTCTTACGGCTACTAATCCCTCTGGACAGTTGAGTACCAGATTAAATTCGGTGTCCGGAATGGTGTCCTGTTCGGCCTCGCTGGCGTGCCCCGCAACCCCCATCCGCACTAACCGAGCACCAGGCCGCCGGACGCGCACCATGTACCCCCCCGCGTCCTTGATACCAGCAATCTCGTTTCCAAAGCGACAATCGGAAACGACTACCGGCGACACGGACGCGCGAGCTTGTTGGACCGTTGCTCGTACCCATACTTGAGGGTCGATGTTACGTCCCCATTCGGTACCCATCGTTTGTAGCACCACCCTGGGAGATAGCTGGTTTCCTGCTTTTTCGTAATAGGTAATAACCAGCATATTAAACCAATCGACCAGTTTATCATGTGCCACTGATCGCTGTTCGCTATGGAACAGGAAACGACACCACCACCACCCCGTCATCAACAATCGCTCCAATGCGCGATCCCACTCGCGGGAATCGTTGAAGCGCGGATCTACCGCATTGCGATTTTCGCTTGGCCCCCATAGTTGGGAATCGCTGAAATCGAAAACCGACTGCGCAAACCGCTTCATTCCGCTCGCCAACGACATCTTACTAAATCCGTGGTTGGCTACCAGCCAGTCGGCTACCAGGTCCTTGCCGGCACCCGCATGTCCGAGTAATCCTATAAGTTTCAGTGCCATGCGTTTCTCCTATGTCCAATTCAATGCAGCGTCCATACGCAGCCCAACCAGCGTATAGTTCTTGATGATTTGATCGATGTTTTTGGATAGATGCGCCATACATGTCTGGTTGACTTGCTCCTTGGCTTTTTTGATTACGTCCAATAACGCCCCATCACAGGACGTAATCAGTGGCACTAGTTGTTTTTGGGCTCTGGGAGCGCAATTTGGCAGATTATCGGACGTATCACCCCATATCGCCTTGGCGAGTCGGATATGTTGTGGAGCGAGACCGTAAAAGTCTTGGGCGATCTTGTCGGCGTCCAGCCACCTCTTAGTGGTCGGGGCGTAGATACGTACTGTCGGCGGATCAAAGAGCTGCCATAGATCCTTGTCGCCTGAGACGATAACTACGTGGCGCTGTGATTTATTGGCAGCTACCAATGTGGCAATGGCATCGTCGGCTTCTTGGCCAGGCGCCTGTACCCACCGTATATTCGAACACTCCCTGCGCAAAAACGCCTCTGCCTCTTGTCGAGGGTCCACGTCTCTGACCCGCTTACCTTTGTAGGCGGGGTATAGGTCATATTTCCAGCCTGGGTGTGAGTCCAAGACCAACACCAAGTCGTTGACGGAGTTGGCGGGGGTGTCGGCCACGATGGTGTCTAGCTTGAGTAGTAAATTGTCTCGCAGGACCGCATGGACGTCATACTGCACAGGGATATTGGTACACGCATGTGATCGAGCGCAGTTAGGGCAGGCCCGAACGTGTTCGTCAAGCGCGGAGGCGGCGGTCTCTTGGGCTTTGACCGCTGAGTACCAGCACGCATAGGCGATAGCCGAGAAATCTACTAGTATCAGAGCAGTTGGTTCGTCTTGCCATTGTTCACTCATCTTGCAGCTCCTTCCACTGCGCGTACTCGACGGGGAGACACCGAGCACAAGGGCGATATCCCGCGGCCAGGGCTGCCAACTCGCTGGCGAAAAAGACACGATATGCCACGTAGTGCCCTCTCTTGATCCATCGCAGCGCAGACGAGCAGTCTAGTCGGCCGTAGATGTGTAGCTGTCGGTTTCCTCCCAGGACCCCTTTGGTTCTCGACGGGCGAACGATGCCGTCCGGGCCCATGAGTCGATATTTTCCTGGCTTATGTTTGTTGTATTCGATCATGGATCCTTGTGATTATGATAACACGCCGAATCGCCGGCGCCAACCTTGGTTTTAACGATTTTGCCGTCAGGGTCCGACCAAAACACCTGCTTGACCCCTGCCCGCTCAATAACCTTCTGGCAATGTAGACACGGCTTGGCCATCGCCAGCTTGCCGTTGTTTAACAAACGATATGAGTACAGCCGAGTTCCTTTGCGAGCCGCCGGCCATAACTTAGTCAAAGCCATGACCTCTGCGTGTGTGTCACCGTGGTTATAGCCGGTACTTAGAATAGCTCCACCTTTGGTAATAATAACTACATGTAGATGTTGCCTGTGCCCAGCTTTGGCGGCGACTTTTTGTATCAGCTTATAGTTCATTACACCACGGTACCACGCCTGGACCAAGGAGTCAAGCGACTAGGCGACGAAACTTACAGGCAGGACATATTTCAAATGTTTTTGGGCCGAGGTCTAGGGTTTTTAGGATGCCCGAGCATCCGGGCTGTGGACATGTGCCGGTTGGTTGGTTCTTGGTTTCGATGTCGTCCGGCTCGCCTTCGTACCCCTCGAAGCCCTCCTTGACCTCGGTGGCTCGGCTCAGTTGTTTCCGTAGTCGCGCGTTCTGGACCTCTAAGCGGTGGTTCTGGCGTTTTAGGTCTCCTAGCTCCCTAGACCTCTGATTTTCGTTGGTGGGGCGGTGCTGCTGCTGTCGAGTCTGCCACTTACCAGACATGGGGGCTCCTACTATTCTGTGGGCCTAGACACTACCGTAATACTCTCCATGGTCCATCGTGATCCATCGTGTATTATATTGAGGCGTTCTGGGCACGGGCCGTCGTGTCGTATAAGGTCAGGTAGATAGCAGATGGACTGCATGAATTCCATCAACGCCCTGTAACCTTCTTGCCCTTGGCCCGGGTTGTTTTCTGAGGCTAGCCGGACGGTATGGCGCAGGTTGTTTTCGCCGTGATTCGTGGTCAGGACTATTCTTGTCATGTAATTTCCGGTATCCACGAATTATCCACCGGCTGGTCGGGCGAGGCGGCGATATGGTACTCCGGGGTCTCTAGCATGGCCTCGTAGACCTCAGGGCACGACTGACGTATCACTCGGGCGATGTCGCGCTTCTTGTTGGTCTCGATGGTGGTCCAGTTGGTTTTACCGATCCCCGCAAAGGCAGCTCGACCAGCGCCCTGTGGGCCAAAATACCACGCCTCAACAATCAACGACGCAGTGTCGCACACCTTTACCAAGTACTCGTCGGTCGACCCAGGCTTGAGCCTACTGACCCCTAGCATGAGGTAGATCCGCTCGTCTAGGTGGTTTTCTAGGTCCTTGACTTCTTCTCGGCCCAGTAGGTTCTTGACAGGGGACGGAATATCGCCCGTATACGCCTCATGCATATCATGAGCCAACATATGCATAGCGCCCGCTGGGCCGAAGGACCGCACGTACAACATGTAGCTGAGCACGGTGTGGTGTAGCACCGTCCACTCCGTCGACCCCCATCCCCCAAACCGTCGAGTGCGCCCCAAGGCGGCTACGATGTCGATGGGGTGAGGTGGGGTGTCGTTATCGGGGAGCGGAGCGTCTAGGCCTAGGTAGGTTTTCATTTTTGAATCCTCTATGATTATGTTAGCACGGTGTGGTGCGATCTGCTAACCGACGCGTCTAGGTGGTTGGCGATCAGTCTTTTTGGGCCTCTAGGTGTCTGTTTTTTACGTATGGCGGCTCGCTCGGCAGCGAGCTTACGTGTTTGCGCTTTGTGACAAGGCACACAGAGGGTGCGTAGGTTGGCTAGCTGAGTTAGTCCTCTATGAATCACGGGTACGATATGATCGTGTTCCCATAGCGATCGGACAGTAATGCTATGTAGCGATCGGACGAGGCCGAGCCGGATCAACCACCCTCGGATCCAGATCCATTTTTTGTACCGAGGTAATTGCCAGTTATACACCCAACCCATAGGCGCAAACCGCATTAGCTTATCATGGAGTCGTTCACAATCACGCCCGCAGATCGAACAAACACCGTGATCGCGCTGGAACACTACCTGGCGGGTCCTGGCCGGCCAGGCCTCACAGCGATATTCGTCTACGCATTTATCGGAACACCAGCTGTATCGGCCTTTTGGTACAACTTCTCCGCACCATCGACACATCCCCTTGGTGGTAGTTAACGTGCGCGAAAGCGGTAGTCGTCTGGGCATCCGATCTCCTTTCAATACTTAGTACAGTGTCGCCCCACCTAATCTATATAACATGACGATCCTAAAAAATGCATGGTCAAAGACCCCCTCTGTCGCAAAATGGCTTGTTGTTCTCGTAGCGGTGGCAGGGGCTGGCTGGCTGGCTGGCCGCTACGCGAAGCCCGACAAAATAGTGACCAACATCGAGGTCAAGGTGGTCGAAGTAGTGAAGTGGCAGACGGTGACCGAATACCAAACCAACGAGGTAGTCAAATGGCGGAACCAGGAGGTGCTGGCTCAGACCGCCGATAAAACAAACACCGTGATCGCGCTGGAACACTACCTGAGCGATATTCGTCTACGCATTTATCAGAACATCCAGCCAAGTGAGAGACCGGCGGCCTGCTGGCGGCCTGCTGAACCCCAAAGGCCGCCCCAGATCGGGCCCAGGAGGCGGAATTTTGCGTCAGCACCGTAGATGGCATGTGGTGGGAGGGACAGATCCGTGCCCACGCTCAAGCTGAGCAGGAATCGGTTGTCACGGTTAGTGGTCGTGGTGGTGCTGGTGGTCGAACTGGTCTGGCTGGCCGTCTGGCTGGCCGTGGTCGAGCTGCTACCACTGCTCGCGGTCGATCCGGTATTAGTAGTATTGGACGATCCGCTTTGGGTCAGGTGAGCGGATGTCTGAGTGTGGTTGACACAATGACGATAACGCAATACACCTGAAGTGTAGAATCGCTCCGTGCAGTCGCTATCGGCCGTCTGGGCCAAAATCGCCTGGTTGCGGTATACGACTTTCTCGACGGTCTGGTACTCGATCTTGGTCTGCCATTTGACCACCTCGACCACCTTGGTCTCGATCTTGGTCACCACCTTGGTCTCGATCCGGGTCACCACCTTGTCCGGCTTGGCGTATCGGCCGGCCAGATATCCGCCGCCGAGGGCAATTAAAATGCACGCAAGCCACTTTGCTACCGAGGGGGTCTTGGACCACAGTTTTTTGAGGATCGTCATGCTATATAGATTAGGTGGGGTAAGCTGTGCTCCGTTCATGGCAGCTACCGTAACGTGATCGGACATTTCACTTCTCCTTCTTGGGTTGAGTAGGAATCGGCTTGGGGTTGGACTTCAAGTAAAGGCGCTCTTCGCTTTCATTCGGTGCTTGTGGGTGTTGACCATCAACTGTGGCAGGCGAGGACCATCTATTCGACTTGTTGGTTGCTTGTGATTCGTGATTTTTCATGGAGTGACCTCCTTGATGAATGTTTTATACCATATCTGCTTTGTGGCTCTGTAAGCTTGTAGAGCTTTGTCGACAGACTTCTGTGCGTTATCTTTTGACTGTCGGGCTTCGTCACAAGCCTGTTCTATCATATACCAACAATGGTTCGCCGTATCACGGTCTGGGTCTGCATAATTCCATTTTTGTTTGGCTTCATCTCTGTTTTGAGAGCTTTGGATAGCACCTCGCATGTGACATCGTAGATCTCATATGCCTCATCCAACGCCTTACCAGCACTCCAAAACCCCTGATCTGCTTGATCTTTTGTCATTATTTATCCTTGTACCACTACGTCACCTCGGAGGGCGGGTTCGGCATGGTGATTGTCATATCGCCCTGATGGACGACGATCGGGGATTTCTTACTGTTAATTCCACGACTTCGTCCACTGAACCAAGACCAGGGTTTCTGGTATGAGCGGTCTGGATTACTCGGAAACCCTTCGGGTAGCTTGTCGGCCTTGGAACGTGCCGCGTAGGTGGCCAGGGTGAGCTTGTTCTTTTGGGTGTAGTCCCGGACCACTTCGGGCTTAACCCAAATTTGGTTTTTGCCGTTATTACCGCTGAACCAAGACCAGGGTTTCTGGTATGTGATGGCTGGGTTCCCCGGGAACCCTTCGGGCAGCTTGTCGGCCTTGGAACGTGCCGTGTAGGTGGCCTGGTTGAGCTTGTTCTTTTGGGTGTAGTCCCGGACCACCTTGGGCTTAACCCAAATTTGGTTTTTGTCGTTATTACCGCTGAACCAAGACCAGGGTTTCTGGTATACTTTGGCTGGATCACCCGGAAACCCTTCGGGCAGCTTGTCGGCCTTGGAACGTGCCGTGTAGGTGGCCTGGTTGAGCTTGTTCTTTTGGGTGTAGTCCCGGACCACCTTGGGCTTAACCCAAATTTGGTTTTTGTCGTTATTACCGC
>Ga0265297_10001921_pt1 | contig 45136 bp, 33 predicted proteins | sample Munlanlwell13791_FD_192502 | JGI IMG/M metagenome (GOLD analysis project Ga0265297, IMG submission 192502) | Leachate microbial communities from a municipal landfill in Southern Ontario, Canada - Leachate well 137-91 | ecosystem: Engineered > Solid waste > Landfill > Unclassified | place...
GCTGGAAATCGCCGATGCGGGGCACAAGGTTTATCTGGTGGAGAGGACGCCCAGCATAGGTGGACATATGGCGCAACTGGATAAGACCTTTCCCACGCTGGACTGCTCTGCCTGTATTCTTACACCCAAGATGACGCTGGTCAGCCGGCATCCCAATATAGAACTGCTGACCTATAGTGAGGTTGAGGATGTATCGGGTTATATAGGCAGTTTCAAGGTTAAAATCAGGAAGAAGGCCCGCTACGTCGACACAGCTAAATGTAATGGTTGTACAGAATGTGAGAAAGTATGCCCGGTGGAAGTGCCTTCCGAATTCAACCTGGGATTGAGCAAGAGAAAGGCGATTTACCGCCCCTTCCATCAGGCTGTCCCCAACATCGTCACTATCGATAAAAGAGGTGCGCCGCCCTGCAGGACAGCCTGTCCAGCAGGAGTTGATGCGCAGGGATATGTGGCGCTGATTTCAAAGGGTAAATACGGGGAGGCATTGGATGTATTCAGGAGGACACAGCCATTTGCCGGTGTTTGTGGAAGGATTTGTACCCATCCCTGCGAGGCGGACTGTGAGAGAGGAAAAGTGGATCAGCCGGTGGCGATCAGATACCTGAAACGCTTTATGGCTGATTATGAACTCAAAGCAGGCAGAGGCAAAGCCAGGAAAGTAGATCTAATTAGCAAGCATAAAGTGGCTGTAATCGGCTCGGGGCCGGCCGGTTTAGCCTGTGCTTACGACCTCATAAGGCTGGGCTATCCCGTTACTGTCTTTGAGGCGGCGCCTGAGGCAGGTGGTCTGATGAGGTATGCCATTCCGGAATACAGATTGCCATGGAAAATACTTGATAATGAAATCAGCTTTATCCGGGAACTGGGAGTCGAAATACGTACAAATAGCAGGGTGGACAGTTTTAAAGAGGTCTTTGATAAGGGCTATAAAGTGATATTCATGGGCGTAGGCGCCGGCATAAGCCAGAAAATGGGTATACCTAACGAGGATATGGATGGTGTCCTGCACGCTCTTGATTTTCTGAGAAAGGTGCGTATGGGTGAAGATGTCAAAGTGGGAAAACGTGTGGCGGTGATCGGAGGAGGAAATGCGGCTGTTGATGCAGCGCGCACTGCTGTGCGCCTTGGGGCCGAAGAAGTGACAATGGTATACAGGCGCTCAAGAGCTGAAATGCCGGCCCTGAATGCTGAGATTGAAGAGGGTTTGCACGAAGGGGTGAAGATACACGCACTGGCGGGGCCGGTGGCCGTCCTTGAGGAGGATGGCAAAATATCAGGAATACGCTGCATCCGCATGGAACTGGGAGAACCCGACGAAAGTAAACGCAGACGTCCGATGCCGATTAAAGGCTCGGAGTTTGATATACCTCTTGATAATGTGATTATTGCGGTAGGACAATTAGTTGATAAAACGTCGCTGACCAGAGATCTCGAATATACCAGCTTTGGCACGGTCTCTGTTGACCCCACGACTTTCCAAACAAATATTGATGGTGTGTTCGCTGGAGGGGATGTAATTTCAGGCCCTGACGATGTAATCTCTGCTATTGAGGCCGGTAAGGAAGCTGCCATCTCTATAGATCACTATCTGAAAGGGATAGATCTGAAAGAAGGAAGACCGGTTCGTCCGGAGCGAGTCAAAGATGTCCCCAGAGAACATATTGAAAAAAAAATCAGGAAAATCATGCCTCTACTGGAGTTGGATAGACGGAAAGATTTTGCTGAAGTGGAGACGGGTTTCACCGAAGCAATGGCAATGGAGGAGGCGCAGAGATGCTTGAATTGTGGTGTCTGCTCCGAATGCTGGGAGTGCGTCAGTAGTTGTGAGCGCGGAGCAATTGACCACAACCAGAAGGACGAAATCGTCGAAGCGTCGGTGGGGAACATTATAGTGGCCACCGGATATGAGATTTTCAAGCCTCAAGGCATCTATGAATACGGATATAGACGTTTTGATAATGTGCTTACCGCACTTGAATTTGAACGTATGGTCAATTCGGCCGGTCCTACTGAAGGCCACGTTTATCTAAAGGACGGCTCGCAGCCGAAAAGCATAGCTATTATTCATTGTGTTGGCAGCAGGGATAAGAATTGCCACGAGTACTGTTCCCGCGTTTGTTGCATGTATTCCCTGAAGCTGGGGCATCTTGCAAGGGAACATATCCCGGGCGTTGAAGTATATGAATTTTACATCGATGTCAGGGCCTTTGGAAAAGGTTTTGAGGAGTTCTATAACCGGATAATCCGGGAGGGTACTACGTTTATTGAAGCGCGGCCTGGCGGTGTCACTGATGTGGCCGAAACACCGCAGGAGCAGGGTAGGCTCATGGTTCTGTATGAAGAAGAAACTGGTCACAATGAAAGACGCCGCTTACCGGTAGATATGGTTATTCTGAGCACCGCCATCGAGCCTCAGCCAGACGTAAAAAGTATCAGTCGTTTGTTCAATATTAACCAGAGCGCGGACGGCTTTTTCCTGGAAAGGCATCCCAAGCTTGATCCTATAGCCACGGCTACTGATGGAGTATTTGTAATCGGATGTTGCCAGGGCCCTAAAGATATTCCGGACACAGTCGCCCAGGCTTCAGCTGCTGCTGCTGAGGTATTGTCTTTAATCGGACAGGGCAATATAGAAATAGAAGCTGCCACGGCCTTCATTGATGAAAAGATCTGTTCGGGTTGTCAGATATGTCGGATCGTTTGTCCGTATAGCGCTATCGAATTTATTGAAGAAAAGGGAGTCTGCAGGGTCAACGAAGTGTTGTGTAAAGGGTGTGGCGCCTGCGTTGGCGGATGTTTCAGCAATTCTATATGTCTGAAACACTTTACCGGCGAGCAACTTGTGGCGGAGATGGAAAATATGCTGGCATAGACTTATATGGTTCGCCGGCTAAGTGAGGAAGCGAGGTGTAATAACTGATGAGACAAAAGATAGGGGATCAACCCAGAATCGTTGGATTTCTGTGTAAATGGTGCAGCTACGCGGGCGCTGATCTGGCAGGTACCAGCCGCAAAAAGTATCCGAGTAACCTGACTGTGTTAAAGGTGCCTTGTTCGGGCAGGATTGACCCGCTGTTCGTTCTCAAAGGTTTGCGTCTGGGCTTTGACGGTGTTCTGGTTTCCGGTTGTCACCCCGGCGATTGCCATTACCAGACGGGAAATTATCGTGCCCGGCGCAGGATTGTAATAACCAAGAAATTTCTGGAATATCTGGGTATTCCTGAGGAAAGGATTCAGGCTAGCTGGGTGTCTGCAGCGGAAGGAACCAAGTTTGCCCGGGTAGTTGCAGATGTGGTTGAAAATGTTCGAGCAATCGGACCCAATAACTTGTTTAATAATGAAGGTTAGTGATATGGAAAAAGAGCTACGGCAGGAGGCTGGCAAATTACTGGACGACGGGACTGTAGACTGTATAATCGGCTTTGCGCCGGGCAGCCTGAAATTCACTACAACTCCCCTTATCATTGAAGATGTAGGCGAGCTCAATAATTTGATAGTCAATCGTTTTATTAACAATAATCTGGCGAAATATTTATTGGAAGTTACTGGACGGGTGGGCATTATTGCCAAAGGCTGTGATAGTCGCTCCATTGTCAGTTTAATACAGGATAAGCAGATAACCAGACAGGATATTGTGATTTTGGGAATTCCCTGTTCAGGTTTAATTGATCTTAAGAAAGTGGAGAAGTTGTTGGCTAAAGAAAGAGACGAAATCAATGATATTGTTGTTGTTGCCGATAAAGTATCTATAACCGCGGCAGGTGAGAAAAGAGAGGTTGCTTTGTCGAGTGTTCTATTCGAACATTGTCTCGGGTGCGAGTTACAAATTCCCAAAGAATATGACTTGCTCATCCAGGGCCCGGCAGCCGAAATTTGTAATTATGAGGTAAGCAGAAAGCATATCAAAGAACTGAAGAAAATGTCACCTGACCAGAGATGGGCATACTGGAGGGAACAGTTCGGGCATTGCATTCGGTGCTATGCTTGCCGCCAGGTGTGTCCGGCATGCTTCTGTGAGCGCTGCTTCGTTGAAGAGTCTCAGCCACGATGGGTATCACCCGTTTCACAGTGGCAGGACAATTTAATTTTTCAGGCCATCCGGAATATACACGTTGCAGGGAGATGTACGGATTGCGGTGAATGCGAGAGAGTTTGTCCGGTCAATATCCCGTTGAGGAGCCTGTCTAAAGAGATGTATGACCTCGTTGAGGAGATGTTCAATTACAAGACGGGAATGGATGTCAATGCACCATCCTTAATGACTGCTTATGAGCTTGAAGAAGTGGAAGGTTTGATCAGATAAAAGAAGGAACGGGATGATTACTAAAAAGATCAATAAAAAGGATATCCGTAAACTACTGATGACATGGAATCAAGAGTTCAGTGTAATTGTTCCAACCAGAGAGCGGGGAGTTGCTGAAATGGTCAGGTGGGATAATAACGATATCAGTTTTTTAGACTGGTATCGGAATACCGTTATCGCTCCTAAAGCTTGTTTCCTTCCGCAATCTGAGGTGATGATCAGCTTCCAGAAGAAGGAAACCGGCTACAAAATAGAAGTTCCCAGGGATGAACATAAGCAGATTATTTTCGGCATCCGTCCCTGCGATGCCAGAGCAATTACCATAATCGATCAGGTCTTTGCCGATATATATGATGATTACTACTATGCATCCAAAAGGCGAAACACGCTGCTTTTAGGTCTCAGCTGTAGCAATCCATATGACAGCTGCTTTTGCACTTCCTCCAATGTTAATCCTGCCGAATCGGAAGACGTTGACCTTATGTTTACAGATATAGGGGATGAATATGTGATAGAAGAACTCACCAGCGGCGGTAAAGCTCTATTGAACATGTCAAACATGATTAAGAAAGTGACCAAAGCCGATGTCAATAGAGCTAAGGAAATGAAAGCTGCTTCCGTAGAAAAATTGAAAAAGAGAGTTGATACTAAAGACATTGAAGGGAGACTACGGAGTTGTTTTAATGACAGGGATTTATGGGAGCGGGTAGCCGCGAAGTGTATCAGTTGCGGGATATGCACTTTCCTTTGCCCGACATGTTTTTGTTTTGATATCAATGACGAGATGATTCATAAACATGGTGCAAGGTATAGAGGGTGGGATAGCTGCAGTTTCAGATCATATACCAAGATGCCCATGGAAAATCCCAGAGAGGAGAAATGGCGGCGGGTAAGACAGAGAGTGTGCCATAAATTTGAGTTTTATCCAATAAACCTTGGCATTAATGCCTGTACCGGTTGCGGCCGGTGCATTCGTTTATGTCCGGTGAACTGGGATATAACACAGGTCATATCCAGTTTGCCGGCGGATATCAGTATGCACAGTAGTTAATAAATAGCGATATGGATTGGTGACGATAAGATGACTATTACGCAGATCAAGCAAAACAAGAAAGGACTTGCTCTGGATGGTAATGTGTATTTGCCCCGCATAATGGTGATAGACAGAATCATCGAAGAAACGCCCAATGTGCGTACTATTCATTTCCATTTTAAAGATACCAAGTTGAACAAAGAGTTCACCTTTGATTCAGGCCAGTTTGCGGAGCTATCGATCTTCGGTGTGGGGGAAGCAACTTTCTGCATCTCCTCGAGTCCCACCAGAAAGGATCATCTGGAATGCGGTATAAACAGGGTAGGGTTGGTCACTAACGCTTTGCATAGGCTCGGTGTTGGAGCTGAGATAGGATTCAGGGGTCCTTACGGTAACCATTTTCCTCTCGACTTAATGCAGGATAAAAACCTTGTTTTTATCGGAGGCGGAATTGGACTGGCGCCTCTGCGTTCCCTTATCTGGAACGTATTGGACAGTAGGAATAAATACGCCAAAATAGATATCATCTATGGCGCCCGCAGCGTAAGCGACCTTTGTTTCAAATATGATCTTGACACCTGGGAATCCGACAAAACGTTGAATACCGTCATCACTGTCGATAAAGGTGATGGGAAATGGACGGGGAAACAGGGATTTGTATCGGAGGTGTTACAGGATGTTGCGCCATCTTGCAGCAATACCATAGCGGTTGTTTGCGGACCCCCGGTTATGATTAGATCTACCTTCCCTGTCCTGGAAAATCTGGGCTTTACGCCGGATCAGGTGATAACCACTCTGGAAAAAAGAATGAAATGCGGCATAGGGAAATGTGGCAGATGTAATATTGGCAATTTATACGTATGTCGGGATGGCCCTGTGTTCACCTATTCACAGATCCGGGAATTTATATCTGATGAGTATTGAAGGATTTTCAGGTATTTACATCATAATGTACTCAAATTTCTGGGAGGGGTAAAATTATAACAGCGGAAGATATTCGGCGCGGAGCAGGCGATGAGGTACAGTCAATGACCGGACAAACGATCAATAAACGTTTGAAAATATTTCGCGATCCTCGTTTATGGATCGTCTGTGTTATGTTTGGCTTTTGTATCTTATTTCAATATCCGCAAATACTATTACCCGATACATCATCGGTCTTCTCCTTTTTAGGCTTAACCCGTCATGCTGTAGAGCGTATTATTTTTCTAATACCTATCGGTTACGCGACTTTTGTTTTTGGCACGGCGGCGGGAGTCATAAGTCTGATGGTCGCGACCGTTGCGATGTTGCCACGCGTCTTTATGATTTCACAATATTTTCCAGACGCCTTACTTGAGACCATCGGTATTATTATTATAGGCGTGTTGCTTATTACCTGGTTTGATAGCTACAGGAAAGAGAAGGAACACGAGAGGCAGGCCAAATCCAAACTGGAAATTGCAGATCAACAGCTTCAGTCAGTATTTCAAATGACGCGTCGCAATGAGGAGCGGCTCTGGGCTTTAAATGAAATTTCTGCCATATTGAGTCAATCCTTAGAGTTGAACGAGATATTGAAGGCTGCTGCTGAGGAAATCAAGCAGGTAACGGGCCTGGATATTGTGCTGATTTTTCTCCTGGGCAGAAACAACAATCATCTCAGTGTGTCAACTCATCTGGGAGTAAAAAAAGAATTGGTTTCGGCTTTGAACGATCTGGGGATCAATGAAAGCTTCGTTGGCCGGGTGGTCCGGACCGGGAAGACCAATATGATAGAAGATGTGAATAGTAGTGAAGATCTTATATCGGAGATCGAAAAACGGGTGGGGATTTGTGCCGGGATCGCTGTTCCACTCAAAGCAAAAGGCAGTGTTGTGGGAGTAATGGCCGGAGCTATGCATACTCCTCGACAATTTCTGGTTGAGGAGATAGAACTGCTAACGACAATTGGCGGACAAATGGGGATGGCTATTGAAAATGCCAGTTGTTACCAGAGAGAGTGCATAGCTGCAGAGATGGCTACAGCTTCCGAGAAACGGCATCGCGAGATATTTGAAAATGCGCATGATGCTATCTGGATACATGATATAGAGGGCAATATTGTAACCGCTAATAAAGCGGCCGAGGAATTGACCGGCTACAGCTTAAAGGAAGCTCATAGCATGAACGTGAGGAGCTTTCTGACGGAAGAGAGCCTGGCATTAGCCGGGAAGGTCAGGCAACATCTATTTGCGGGTGAGAAAGTAGAGCAGCCATATGAGCAGCGTATCATCAGGCGGGATGGTACGCAGGCCATTGTAAAATTGAGCACCAGTATAGTCATTGAAGACGGCAAACCCAGCGGCTTCCAGAATATTGCCAGGGACGTGACCAGGGAGAAAGAGATGCAGGACAAGCTGAGCACGGCTTACCGCGAACTCAGCGAATCGCATCAGAGGTTAAAAGAGAGCCAGCAGCAGCTCATCCAGGCTGAGAAGTTGACATCGCTTGGCCAGCTGGCCGCCTCCATTGCCCATGAGGTAAATAATCCGCTATCGGGTATTCTAACTTATGCCCAGTTGCTTTCTAAGAAGATTAAGAGTGGAAATGTGGACAATGATATGTTTCTCAGCTATCTGGCAAAAATGGAAGCGGAACTTATTCGCAGCACCAAGTTGATCCGCAATCTGCTTGATTTCGCCCGTCAATCTCCGCCTGCGTTCCGGCAGGTAAATGTGAATGATATAGTTAACAGGGCCTTTGATCTCACTTCTCACGCTGCCCAACTTCAGCATATTGTCGTTAATAAAGAACTTGATGCTGCGCTACCTAATTTAATGGCTGACTTTGATCAGTTACAGCAGGTTTGCACCAATCTCATTTTAAATGCGATTCAGGCAATGCCCGGGGGAGGAACATTAACCATTCGTACAGTTGCGGATAAAGATTATCTCAAATTGGTCGTGCAGGATACGGGGTGTGGTATTTCCGAAGAAAGCAAGGAAAAGTTATTCACACCCTTTTTCACTACCAAGCGCGAGGTCAAAGGCGTGGGTCTGGGGCTAGCCGTGTCCTATGGCATCATACAACGGCATAACGGCAAAATAGAAGTTCAAAGCAAGGAAGGTGAAGGATCAACCTTTACTGTTTATTTGCCGCTGTATACTATGAAACTGGCGGAAAAAAATGGGAAGCAAGCGGGTTAAGCAGGGCTTTTATAGGGAGGCAAAATGAGATTGGGAAAAAGAAAAATCCTCCTCGTAGAAGACGAGACATTGCTGAGAGAGGCTTTGAAGGAATGGCTGGAGGATGATGGCTATAACGTTGAAGTTGCTCAATCCGGCGAGGAAGCTTTAGAAAAAATCAAGCGGGAGGAATACAGTTTTGTTGTCCTCGATTTAAGGTTGCCCGGTATAGACGGTTTACAAGCATTTGAAGAAGCTAAAGATATTAAACCTGAGACCAAAGGATTGATAATCACTGCTTATCCATCTGAGGAAACTCAGCAAAGGGCCAGGGATATAGGCCTGATAGATTATTTGCCCAAACCGTTTCAAATTGATGACCTGGAAAAGATCATCAGCGGGGCGTTGGAAGAATTGGATAAAAAGGAAGCTCAGGGTAAAGATATATGGTTAGAGCTTGGCGCTGTGTCTTTCAGAATATGTACGCGCAATTACGAGTGTGGACATTGTGCATTTGCCCAGGATATACAGGATAGATTCGGTACCATAGCGGTTATTGGTGAGCGGGAAGTTGAGAAATTCAAGAGATTGCCGGGAAATCAGAGACTTTGCCGCTATACATCCGTCCACTTTGTCAAGAAGGAGAAAGCGGAATTGAAATCTAAGAAACGAGCGAAAACCAGGGGGTGATAAATGCGAGATTGGGCATCGTATATGGGTAATAATGTCAAAACGGAGGTGGAATCGTCATGAAACCAATCTTGATCGTAGATGATGAAGCTATCGTAAGAGATTCAATTGGAGACTGGCTCCGGACTGCCGGTTACCAGGTGGAGACAGCTGAAACCGGTGAGGAAGCCCTTGAAATGGTCGAGAAAAAGGAATATGGAATTTTGATCCTGGATGTAAGGTTGCCCGGGAAAAGCGGGATACAGGTATTAAAAGAAGTGAAGGCGTCTAAGCCGCATGTCAAATCCATAATCATCACGGCTTTTCCCTCGGAAGGATCGGCGGATGAGGCTATGAAACTGGGTGCAGTCGATTATTTAATTAAACCAGTTTTGTGCGAGAACCTGGAGAGATTGATCTTGGAGACACTCACTAAATGTGAGCACGAGACTAAAGTCTGATATTTTTGACTGACCTGATCGTCTGTTGCGATAACACCGGCCATGTAACCAATCAAGACTAAGGATGACCTTTGCGCCATTAAAATCCTGATGTCCTGTTTAGAAACAGTGCATATCTTAACCCTATCGTCCTCCTGAGCTTGTAGGGTCATGCTTACTCGGATGTGCGTGCCAGAAATCCAAAGAGATATATCCGCCGGTTAGAGGTTGTGCCCAAAGTGAATTAGTTTGAAAAGGCAGCGATTAAGCAGCCAGCAGCTTTACTACCTTTTTGAAGTCAACATTCCCGCCGCTGAATACGCAGACTACCTTCGTTCCCTGCGGGACAAGAACCCTGCCGGAAGTGATGGCCGCCAGGGAAGATGCGCCCGATGGCTCAACCACCACTTTCAGTCGGCTCCAGGCCAGCTTCATGGCTGCTACTATCTCATCATCTGTTACCGTGATTATATCGTCCACATATTTGAGGGCGTGCTCGAGAGTTAACTGGCTGATGATCGGTGTGCGTATGCCGTCGGCTATGGTCTGCGGCATATCGTGTAAGGTCTCCATTTTCTTACTGCGGTAGCTGGTATACATACTGGATGCGTTGGCAGGACCTATGCCGAACACCTTTATACCGGGCTTTAACTCTTTTAGGGCCACGGCAACACCCGACAGCAATCCCCCGCCGCCGACGGGAACCGTTACGATGTCCGCATCCGGCAGGTCGTCCAGTATCTCCAGTCCCAGGGTACCCTGTCCGGCGATAATCAGCGGGTCTTCGAACGGGTGTATCGGCTCGAGCTTCCTTTCAGCGGCCAGGGCGAAGGCCTTCTCGATGAGTGGCTCGACATTGTTCAGGTCGCCTCCAATTATCACCTCGGCGCCGTATGCCCTCGCAGCGTCTATTTTAGGCTGCGGCGTTCCGTCCGGCACCATGATCACGGCGGGTATGCCCAGGCGTCCCGCCACATATGCAGTGGCCTGGCCGTGATTTCCAGATGATATGGTGATGACGCCGCTCACCTTCTGCGCTGCCAGCGCTTTTATCTTGTTACTGGCCCCGCGCGCTTTGAAAGATCCGGTCTTCTGGAAACATTCGGCTTTGAACCAGAGGTTCTTTGCGGCGGCATTGTTTATAGCCTGAGAAGACAATAACGGCGTCCGGTGCACGAAACCGATAATATTTTCCCTGGCTGCCTTTATTTCTGGCAGTCCGACCATGCAAGCCTCCCGCATATGATGATTGTCAGGTATTTAACCCTAACCCACTTCGCATGTCAATTTGACAAATAGAACAATTGTTCTTTATGATAGTAGAACAAATGTATTAGTGCCTGCGAATACAGGAGGCGCACGATGTTAGGGGAATTGCATATCAGGAATTTCGCCGTTATACGGGACATCTCTATACGTTTCGTGCCTGGTTTGAACGTGATAAGCGGGGATGAGGGTACGGGCAAGTCACTGTTGGTGGATGCTTTAAGCCTGTTGATGGGCGCCAGGGCGCCATCGGGTTTAATCCGCAGCGGAAGCAGAGCAGCGCACGTCGAAACTATTTTCTGGCCGTCCGAAGTAACGGCCGGTTTGATCAAAGGGATACTGGAGGAGAGCGGCATCGAGTCCGAGGCCAACGGGATGCTGCTTATATCGCGCGATTTTCAGGAGGGTGGGCGCAGCATAGCCAGGGTCAATAACCGGGCGGTGCCCCTCTCGCTGCTGAGGCAAATCGGACGCCACCTGGTGGACATTCACGGCCAGATGGAATACCTATCGTTATTGGATAGCGCCAATCAGTTGATGCTGGTCGATAAATACGGCGAACTGGAGGACAGTCGTAAAGAGGTCAGGAGAACCATAGAGGAATTGCGGGCCAAAGAGAAGTCCCTTGGCGCTATGGAGCACAGGGAAAAGGACGGGTACATCGATCTGCTCCAGTATCAGATCGATGAGATAGATGCCGCCGGGCTGGATGGGATAGACGAGGAAGCTCTGCTCAAGGAGAGGGATATTTATCGCAGAGCCGGGGCTATCAGCGGGGGCTGTCTTGATGCATATGCAACCCTCTACGGCGACGACCGGTCTGTGTCAGTGCTCATGCACAAAGTGCTGACCTGTTTGCGGGGAATCAGCTCCGCCGATACACGCCTGGCGGAGTTTTCGGAAGGGCTTGAGGGTGGATTGGCTGCCATAGAGGAGACGGCGCGGGAATTGAGGTCTTATGCTGAAAACGTGGAGAGCTGCCAGGAAAGGCTGGAGGAAATCGAGGATAAAATCGAGATGCTTTCGGCGCTGAAACGCAAATACGGCAGCAGCATCGACGCTGTTAAGGCCTTTAGGGATAAAGCTGCAGCCGAGCTGCTGGAATTGCATAACGGAAAGGAGACCAGGGCAAGGCTGGAGGCCGAAAGGGTGGAGATCAAGGCTGAAGCGGGGAGAAAAGCTGAGGAGCTTTCTCTGTCCAGGCGCAGTGCTGCTGAGAAGCTGGTCAGACTGGTCAACAGCGAGCTCGCCGACCTTGGTCTGGAATGGGCCAGGTTCGATATAGCGCTTACCCGTAGAGAGGATGCTGATGGGCTTTCAGTGGCTGGAGGCAAAGCATATGCATATACGGGGGACGGTATCGATCGGCTGGAGTTTCAGGTTGCCACCAATCCCGGTGAACCTGTCAGGCCCATGTCCGCCATCGCTTCGGGAGGCGAGACCTCACGCATCGTGCTGGCTGTGAAGAGCGCACTCAAGATTGCGGACCCCATCCCAACGCTCGTTTTCGACGAGATAGACATGGGTGTGGGCGGCAGGAGCGCCGACTCTGTAGGCAGGAAGCTGGGTAGCCTGGCAGGCTTCCACCAGGTGCTGTGCATAACACACCTGCCGCAGATCGCCTGTTTCGGCGATATTCATTTCAAATTGAATAAGGTTATCGAGGGCGGAAGGGCGTCAAGCACGGTTGAAACGATCGAAGGCCAGGACCGTGTCAGGGAGCTGGCCGTTATGCTCGGTTCGGAGAGAAACGGCGGTGTTATGATGAAGGGCGCAGAGGCCCTGATCAAAAACGCCGAGAAATGGAAAAGCGGGGCACGCGAACTGGTTGCGGCCTGAACTGCAGGGGTGTTGCTTTAGGCGCTCTAGACAAAGGGACAGGCCTTCAGGCCTGTCCCTTTTTTTAATGCTTAAAAAGATTTTTTATAGATGGAAATGATAGACGCCTTATCCAGTGCGATGGGGTGGAACTTGACCCAGGGAGCCGTCTTCAGTGCGTTGTCGGCCAGAACCTCTAAATCCGCCTCCTTCACACCGAGGGCGTGCAGCCTCTTGCCCATGCCGACTTTATGCAGCCAGTTTTGCGTTGCTTCTATGCCGTCGCTTGCTCCGAACACGTTCTGTCCGAGCTTTTCGATGCGTTCACGACGGGACGGAAGGGTGAACTTCATCCACTCGATCAGAAGCGCGGCCAGCCCGTCTCCGTGGGCCATATCGTAGATCGCGCTTAAAGCATGCTCCAGCCCATGTAGCGTCATAAGGCCAGTGCCGCCGCCCAAATTGGAAAACTGCGAGCAGGCTATGGTGCTGGCCCAGGTCAGTCTGGAACGTCCCTCTACATCATCGAGCCTGGCCAGCACATCCGGAAGCGCTTCGACCACCGTGCGCATGGACGATTCGCGCAGAGAGTCATTGATCAGCGTGTATTCATGTGCTGTGACATATGCTTCGACCAGGTGGCAGAAGATATCCACGCCCCCCTGGGCCGTCGTTTTGGCCGGAACGGTTAAGGTCAGGGCGGGATCGACGATGGATACTGCCGGATAAATGGAGGGATGCATGAGAACCACTTTTTCATGCGTTTCCCAGTTCGTAATGACCGCCCCGTTGTTGGCTTCTGACCCGCTGGCTGCCACTGTGGGCACGGCCACGATGGGGAGGGCATTTATCTTGCTGTTGGCTTTACCCTCATAGTAGGAGAAAATGGGCTCGCCGCCCGCCGCAGCCAGGGCGATGCATTTGGAGGCGTCCATTACGCTTCCACCGCCCAGTGCGATGACCATCTTAGCCCTGTTGTCCCGCGCAATCTTAGCGGCAGTATCGATCGTGGATGTGCGCGGATTGGGCTCCACTTTATCAAAGACAACCGCCGCGACGCCGTTGGCAGCAAGGTCCCCGGCCGCCTTCTCGAGCATGCCGGTTGAGCGCATGCTGCGCGATCCTGTGACCAGCAGGGCGGACTTGCCCAGGCGGGCTGTCTCCTTGCCAAGTTGTGCAAAGCTACCCTGGCCGATGATAAAACGGATCGGCATATAGAATTTGCTTATCGCCATCTTAGCCACCTCACTGCTTTGGATTTTATTAGATAGCACGAGCGATTAAATCGCCTGCCCGGTCTTCTTCACAGCGGCCGATGCCGACTGCTGTATAGCTCTTCTCTCCTCCGAGGGCAGCATACAACCGCTGGTGCAGGCTTTTTTACACTGGCCATCGCAAGGTTCTGTATGCACCGTCAGGTCTGCGCCGCTCAGTTTTTCCCTCACTGCTGCGGTCATCTTCTCAGTAATTTCGTGAGAATCGCTGACCGTCATAGCCGGGTCCACCACTATGTGCAGGTCTATAAATCGGGCGGCGCCTGATTTCCTGGTGCGGATGCGGTGGATGGATCGTACTGTGGGATACCAGCTCTCAAGGTAATTCGACAGCCAGTACAGCTCATGCGCCGGCGGGCTGGTATCGATTAGGTCTTTAATCGCTCCCATGGTCAGGGTAAAGGCTGCTCGCAGGATCAGTATGGCCACCAAAATGGCGGCCGCCGGATCGATCCAGGTCAAATTTATTTGGGGAAACAGCCTGGCGCCCACCCAGATGATCGCCAGGGCTACCATCACACCTGCAGAAGTCCACACATCAGTACGGAGGTGCCAGGCGTCTGCGATAAGGGCCGGCGAATCTGTCCTTTTACCCACCGTAAATAGGAGTTGCGATACGACTATGTTGGCCACTACAGACAGTAGCATCACAGCGATGCCCCAGTCGATCGTTTCCAGTGGTTGGGGGGCGATGATCTTGTTAACCGCCTCGACGACGATCCAGACGGCGGCTATGACGATCAGTAGAGCCTCTGCCAGGGCGGAGATGTCCTCGACCTTGCCGTGGCCGAAGGGGTGCTCAGCATCCGGACGCCTGGCCGAGATTCGCACGGCAAAGAAAGCTATGATCGAGGCGATCAGGTCCATAGAGGAGTGCGCCGCCTCGGACAGTATCGAGATAGACCCTGTAAGTATACCGGTTATCAGCTTCAGAATAACCAGCGTGCAGTTAGACGCCACCGACAGCAGCGCTACAGAAATTTTCTGTTTTTGAATATCCATATCTAAACTAATAAGACTCCGTGGAACCTGTGTTCCCACGGAGTCATAGTCCGTTGCTTTTGGCCCGACCGCGCCATATGTGCGGCAGCGTCTGTTGCAGGTTAGCACATTATAAGGACTTGTATAATTTCCAGTCAAACTGTATGGATATAAAGCGCGTGTCATTTCATAATGGTGTGGGGACTGGTATAATTTGATAAATTTCAGGTATTGACGCTAGTAATATGAATATAACGACTGAAAATTTAAGCCAGCTGAGTTATTTTGTCGGCGTTGAAAACGACAGGCTGGCCGGTTTGCCGTCCCTGTTTAACAGCAAGTCTTTCATCAAAGGGCAGACCATCGTATCCGAGGGGGATAAACAAGAGAACCTGCATTTCGTCAACACGGGCGTGGTTAAAATATACAAGACCTCGTCCGAGGGGAAAGAGCAGATTATTAAGATAGTCCGGCCGGGCGAGTCTTTCAACGACCTGGCGGTTTTCGGGGGCAGCTTTTGTCCTTACAGTGCCCAGGCCCTGGGCAATACCACCATAATATACTGGATCCATAAGAATGACCTGTTGCCGGTCATGGAGAAGAACTGGCGCATTGTGCGAAACGCCCTCGAGATCCTATCGGAGCAGGCGCGTTTACTTTTGGCCCTGGTGGAAGACCTGTCCTTTAAAAATGTCACCGGGCGCGTGGCCAAAATACTATTGCAGAATGCGACCCCCGGGCCTGAGGGCTATCAAAGGTTGACTCAGTACGAAATGGCAGCCATGGCAGGAACCGCCAGGGAGGTTGTGGGCAGGTCTCTTAAGAATCTGGAGGACAGCGGCGCAATCAGCCTCGAAAGGCACCGCATCGTTATCAAGGACAGGAGCTACCTGGACAGGCTGGCAGGATTGAACTGAGGTGATTTAGGTTACATTATACTGCAGAGTAAAGAGCTAAAATACCTGGAATAGTTGATATGTTATCTAAGGAGATGAACCGATTGCCCATAATGCCCGTCATTGACCATGCCAGATGCGACGGATGCGGCCTTTGCGTTACAGTATGCAAATGCGGCGCCCTCGTACTCAGTGGTAATACCGTGGCTATACTTGAGGTTGATGATTGCGGCTGGTGCACCGACTGTGAACTTGTCTGTGCGACCGGTGCACTGCAATGTCCGTTTGAAATCGTTGCTCCGGAAGTCTGACGGCAGCCCCGTCGGGCTATCATCTCTATTTAATCAGGCTATTGTTTTTCTTTCCGCCGCAACCTTTTTGCCATTCGGCACGTTTTACCATTTGCGACCTAAGTCGCTTACCGGCAAACCGGCGTGCGTTAACATATTTGTGCTGAAAATTCATAAAGAATTCACAATTTTATTGTTGAATAAGTATACGCCGCGGAGTTGGTGACAGCGGAAGGAGTTTATTGATATGGCTAAAATGAAACAAAATGTAAAGACCATGGAAAAAGTTGGTGTCGACTGGGGATTAGCGCACCTGGAAGGCAATAGGACATCCAGCGAATCAGCTTACGTTAAAGCTGATATTGAGGACGTGGTGTTCCCTGACGATAGGAAAAGCACAGATTATGCCGAGGATTCGATCAGCCTGTATATTGCCGAATGTAGTAAAACTCCCCTGCTCACCTCCAGGGATGAGAAGATTTTGAGCAGTCGCATGGAGCTGGCAAACTATCTTTCCCACGTGGAGAAGCAGTTACCCGCCAGGGCTTCCAGTAAATCCCCCGAGGTAGATGTCGTACGATCTCTGATATCACGTCTGGCGGTTCACGGAAGCCTGCTGGAAAAGCTGCTTAAACATAACCGCTCATCCGGCGTGGCCACCTTGTCGATGAAGGTTTCCGACAGCGTGCTGCGGGCCCATATCGACAACGTGATCAGTGAGGAAACGGTGCAGTTCGCGGCCAAATCTGCGCATATTGAAACTGAGGAGGCGCTGCAGGATATAACCGAGCTTTCTATAGTTACTCGTCTGATCCCGTGGCAGATAATAGACGGCTACCATGAATTTAAGACTGTTACCGAGTTGAAAGAAGCTTCGGCCAAATCGGAATTTGCCAGGTACCTCGATAACATGAGTTCCAAACTGAGGGAGCATTTCGCGGCTTTAAAAAAATCCGGCCACGAGGCTGCGGAGCACATGATCAAGGCTAATCTTAGGCTTGTGCTGAGCATGGCCAAGAAATATCGGGCACGGGGTATGCCGCTTTCCGATCTCATCCAGGAGGGGAACATAGGCCTGATGCGCGCCGTGGAGAAATTCGATTACAGGCGCGGATTTAAATTCAGCACCTATGCCACATGGTGGATCAGACAAGCCATCAACAGGGTGATATCCGACCAGTCGAGGACCATCCGCCTGCCTGTGCATACGGTGGAGACCATTACCAAGATGAATAATGCACGTCAGAAGCTCTTGCAGAAGCTGGGGCGGAAACCGACCAGCGATGAGATCGCCACCGAGATGGGCGTGGAAACCGACAAGATAGACTGGCTGGTGAGCATTCTATACGCGGAGCCGGTATCACTGGATATCCCCATCGGCGACGATGAGAGCCAGTTAAGCGACTTCATCCAGGATGAAGTCAATCCGGCGCCGGAGGACGAGGCGGCCAACAGTATGCTCAGGCAGCAGTTCAGGGATGTCCTTTCCTCTCTCACTGACCGCGAGCGCAAAATCATCGAGATGCGCTATGGCCTGGATAACGAGCAAGGATTGACGCTGAAAGAAGTCGGACACGAGTTTGGCCTTACACGTGAAAGGATCAGGCAGATTGAAAAAGAAGCGCTGGCCAAGCTAAGGCATCCCAGCCGCAGCCGCAAACTGATAGACTATCTGGCGTAGTTGGCGCGTATACACAGGATTTGATACACTCGCAGCATTTGTAATGCTGCGAGTGTTTGTTTTATTCTTAGTTGATAATAAAAGGCCTATATATATATTGATAAGTCTATGGGCGCCTGTATTCTCATAGTCGAAGATGATGATACGCTGAGGGAACTGCTCCAGTATAACCTGAAAAGGGAGGGTTACAGCGTATTGACCGCCGAGGATGGCGCCGAAGCGCTGGAGAAATACCGCAGTAATAAACCGCTGTTGATTATCCTGGATATCATGCTGCCTGTCATGAGCGGGACCGAAGTGTGCCGGATAATCCGAGGAGAATCACAGATACCCATCATTATGCTTACGGCCAAGTCGGAAGAAGTAGACAGGGTATTGGGTCTCGAGCTCGGGGCGGACGATTACATTACCAAGCCCTTCAGCATGCGGGAATTATTGTCCAGGATCAAAGCGGTATTGAGACGTTCTGAAGCGGCAAAGGATGCGGGAACGATTGCCGCGGGCAGCAGTGGAATTCTTAAAGCCGGTGATATTACAGTCGATCTCAAGAAACACGAAGTAAACAGGAGTGGAACAAGGGTGGAGTTGAATCCCAAAGAATTTGAGCTTCTGGTATTGCTATTGAGCAACCGTGGGCAGGTAATCAGCAGGGAGCAAATATTGAGAAAGGTATGGGGTTATGACTACATCGGAAATGACAGGACGGTAGATGTGCATATGCGATGGATGCGCCGCAAGCTGGAAACAGCCCCCGATAATCCGCAGTATCTGCTTACGGTGCGTGGATATGGATATAAATTTGCCGGCTGATGCCGGGCGGTCAGAATATGTTTGATACAGGCTACTCGTATCTGTTGACGTTGATCGAAGAGGGTATATTCGTGCTTGATGGGCGCTGCCAGATTCTATATATGAACCAGGCTGCCGCACGCATATTCAACGTTATTGCTGATAAAACCCGGAATATGTCGTTTATCGAAGCTGTCAGAGACTATGAATGCGACGCTCTGGTAAAAAAATGCATCAACACAGGCGTTCCGCAGACTGCATCCATCAAGATTCGCGGAAAAAACCAGTACCTGGATTTAAAGGTCTGCCCAGACACCGAAAACCGCAGTTATATCGTAGTCGTGAAGGACCTGAGTGAGAAGCGCCATCTGGAAGAGATACGCAGGGACTTTATCTCCAACGTGTCGCATGAGTTCCGCACTCCCATTTCCTCCATCAAACTGATTGCTGAAACACTGGCCGATGGAACACCGATAGATAGCGAAGTTTACAAGGATTTCCTGCAGAAAATAAATGTAGAGGCCGATAAACTGGCACATATGACAGACGAACTGACCGAGCTTTCCAGGCTGGAAAATAATGAGCCAGCACTGATCAAAGACACACTGAGTATAGGTGCCCTGGTCGGACAGGTAGTACAGCGCCTGCAGGCGCAATCAGATAAAAAGGGCCTGAGATTAAATCTGGATATTGCCCCCGATTTACCTGATCCCGTCATCGATCAATACAGAATCGAGCAGGTATTATTGAACATAATTCACAATGCAATAAAATTTACGGATCCATGCGGTTCGATATCTATTTCTATTAAACAACAGGGTAGTGAGGTGCTGTTTGTTGTGAGCGATACGGGCATCGGGATACCGGCCGATGAATTGTCGCGCATTTTTGAGCGTTTCTATAAAGTCAATAAGGCTAGGGATGATGAAGGGACAGGTCTGGGCCTGGCTATATCACGCCATATTATCACTGCTCACGGCGGTAAAATCTGGGTGGAAAGTGTGGAGGGTAAGGGATCGACATTCTTTTTCACTCTTCCAATTGGCTCTTAAGCCAACCATCGCAGGTTTTAACCAAAATTTAACACTGGATTAATAATTCTTTTATACAGCAGCTATAGACTTAACTTGGTGGCAAATGCATATGCCGCTAAATTAATTTGGTAAAAGGAGTACAGCTTGAGTAAATGGAATAAAAACTGGTTTGCATGCATGAGCGTAATTCTGATCGCAGCAGTTGCACTTGCAGGTTGCAGCTCTCCGTCAGGCAGCCCTGCGACTTCGACGCCGGCGAAGTCGATTAATCTGAATGGGGCAGGGGCCACCTTTCCCGCTCCCCTATATACCAAGTGGTTTGATGAGTACAACAAGCTCACAGGAGTAAAAGTTAATTATCAGCCCATCGGATCGGGTGGCGGCATCAGCCAGATAACTGAGGGGACGGTCGATTTCGGGGCCACCGACGGGATTATGACTGAAGCGGAGTTGACCAAGGCTGAATCAAAGAGCGGCCCTATTTTGCACATTCCAATGACCAGCGGCTCCGTCGCGGTTATTTATAACCTGGCCGGTATCGGTATCGGACAGCTTAAACTTACCGGCGCCGTGCTGGCCGATATATATCTCAAGAAAATAGCAAAATGGAACAATCCGGCCATAGCAGCCCTTAATCCGGACCTTAAATTGCCCGATGCAGCTATAGCTGTTGTCTTCCGCTCGGACGGGTCGGGCACAACTTACATCTTTACCAACTATCTGTCCAAGATCAGCCAGGACTTTAAGTCAACCATCGGTAATGCCAAGGCAGTGAAATGGCCGGGCGACATCGGCGGGCAGGGCAACGCCGGCGTGGCCGGGCAGGTGCAGCAGATACCCAACTCCATAGGATATGTGGAGATGGCGTATGCCGAACAGAACAAACTGGCCTGGGCCAAACTTAAGAATGCCGCGGGCAACTTCCTCGAACCTTCGCTGCAGGCGACGACGAAAGCGGCGGAGGGTGTATCGCTGCCGGATGATATGAAGATTATGTTGACCAATTCATCCAATCCGGAAGCCTATCCCATCGTCGGATTCACATGGATACTGGTATATGTCAACCAGAAGGACAAGGACACGGGAGTCGCCCTGGCCAAAATGCTCTGGTGGGCGATCCACGATGGACAGCAATACACGGAGCCGCTTAGTTATGCCAGACTTGCCGAATCAGCGGTATCCAAAGCCGAAACGGCTATTCTATCTATCAACTACCAGGGACAGCCCTTGATCACCCGCTGAGCGGGCTTCGGATGGGCTGTTAAGTTGTGCAAATGCGGGAAAGCTCCGGCTTTCCTGCATTTCCGATTCATCCGATTTATAATAAGCGATTGAAAATATGAATAGGCGTAAACCGGATACATCCGTTATGACAGTCAAGAGCAATACCGCAAGCACGGTATGGGCACGCGTCGGCGATAAAATCTTCTCCAGACTAACACTTTTCTTCAGCGTTTTAATGGCGGCAATCCTTATTGCGCTGCTCATTGCTCTTGGTATCGATGCCTGGCCGGCGATTCAGAAGTTCGGCCTATCCTTTATTACATCTATCGAGTGGGATCCGGTCAACGAGGTGTTCGGCGCCCTTCCTGCGATCTACGGTACGCTGCTGAGCTCGCTGATCGGCCTTATTATCGCCGTGCCCATCAGCCTGGGCTCAGCCATATTTTTAAGCGAGCTCGCTCCCGACTGGATGCGCAGGCCGTGTTCTTTTCTCATCGAGATGCTGGCGGCAATACCGAGCGTGATCATCGGTTTATGGGGGCTGTATGTAATGGTGCCTTTTATCCGAAATCCCATCGAGATATGGCTGGGCAGCAACCTGGGTTTTCTGCCACTTTTCTCAGGGCCTCCTTTTGGGGTGGGCTTTCTCTCCGCGGGCATTATACTGGCGATTATGGTTATACCCATCATTACAGCGATCAGCCGTGAGGCCATCTTCGCCGTTCCCGTGACACAGCGTGAAGCTATGCTGGCGCTGGGAGCGACCCGCTGGGAGATGATTACCAGGGCGGTGTTGCCCTATTGCCGTTCCGGTCTGATGGGTGGCGTAATACTGGGGTTGGGCCGTGCGCTAGGGGAGACAATGGCCGTAACCATGGTCATCGGCAATGGCTATGTTCTTTCTCCTTCACTGTTCTCCCCGGGAGCGACCATTGCCAGCAAAGTGGCCAGCGAATTTAATGAAGCCTCCGGGGACCTGTATATAGGTAGCCTGATCGAGTTGGCGCTGGTTCTCTTCGCGATCACACTGCTGGTCAATATTATCGCCAGGTTACTGGTATGGCGCACGGTTTCCGTCAGGGGGACAGGCGAATGAATGAGCTGAACGGCTATTTCAGACGCAAGCAGTTCAGTCGACTAATGCTTGTTCTATGCGGGATTGCCACAGCTGTGGTGATACTGGTACTCATTTTCATTCTTGGTTATACGCTGGTAAACGGCATATCTTATTTGAGCCTGGATTTCATAACGCAGCCGTCCAAACCGGTGGGAGAGGTTGGGGGTGGTATGAGAGACGATATTTATGGCACTTTCATCCTCGTAGGTCTCGCTTCAATCATCGCACTGCCGGTGGGGCTGATGGCTGGCATATTTCTAGCCGAGTTCGCCGGGCCGAAAGCGGCCTCGGCCATCCGCTTTGCGGCGGATATACTTGCAGGAGTACCCTCGATTATCGTTGGTGTTTTTGCCTATGCCATTCTTGTCCGTCCCATGCATACCTACTCGGCACTCTCCGCAGGTGTTGCCCTGGCAATAATCATGATACCTGTGGTGGCGCGTACGGCCGAGGAATCGCTGAGGCTGGTTCCGAATTCACAGCGCGAGGCGGCGCTGGCTCTCGGCATCAGCCGGTGGCGGATAACGTTGGGTGTGATCGTGCCCGGCGCTGTTACGGGCATAGTCACCGGCATCATGCTTGCCGTCGCACGTATTGCAGGGGAGACGGCGCCGCTGATATTCACTGCACTGGGCAGCGCATTCGGCGTACAGGGCCTGGCCGAGCCGATAGGAGCTCTTCCTTTACAGATATACCGCTATGCCCTGTCGCCATACAGCGACTGGCAGCAGCAGGCTTGGGCGGCCGCTTTCCTGCTGATCATACTCGTTCTCGGCATTAATATCTCTGTGCGTCTTGTCAGCAGCAGGAGACAGAAATAAAAGTCTTTGAAAAAAATTAAGGACATGGTGATATGATAAATAATATGCTGGGGCAGACTGTTAGAATTGAAGCCGCCGACCCGAAACATGACGGAGATAAGACGACATCTAAATACGCGTTGACAGTTGAGGACCTGAATGCCTGGTACGGTAACCTGATGGTGATTCAAAATATCAGCATGGGCATCGGCGCTCAGCGTATAACAGCCCTGATTGGCCCCTCCGGATGCGGCAAATCGACGTTTATCCGCTGTCTTAACCGCATGCACGAAGTGTCGGAAGGAGGAAGGGTGACCGGCCGCGTATTTATGGACGGGCAGGATATCTACGCTCCGCAGGTTGATCCGGTTTCTATCCGGCGACGCATAGGCATGGTGTTTCAGAGAGCCAGTGTTTTCCCGACCATGTCGATCTTCGGCAATGTGGCCTCGGGAATAAGCCTGACGCGCTTCTGGAGCCGGCGCAGGGATTTAAAGGATGTCGTGGAGCGCAGCCTGAGGAAGGCGGCTTTATGGGAGGAAGTGAAAGATAAACTCGACCAGCCTGGCGCCTCCCTGTCCGGCGGCCAGCAGCAGCGACTATGCATCGCGCGCGCCATTGCCATCGAGCCTGAAATCATACTGATGGACGAACCGTGTTCGGCGCTGGATCCTATCTCAACTCTGAGGATAGAAGAGCTGATGCTGGAGCTAAAGAAAGATTACACCGTCGTCATTGTCACACATAATATGCAGCAGGCTGCACGCGTATCGGCCTGGACCGGTTTTATGCTGCTGGGACAACTGATAGAATACGCTCCTACCAAGGAGGTCTTCACCGTGCCTAAAGACAAGAGGACCGAGGATTATATCACAGGGCGTTTCGGTTAAAGGAGGTTGAATATGCCGAGAGAGTCTTATCAGAGAAATCTGCGCGAGCTACAGGACGAAGTGCTGGTCCTGGGGAGTATGATCGAAAAGGCGCTGGAAAGGTCCATGAAGGCCCTTAAAGAACGTGACCTTAACCTGGCCAGGCTGGTAATTGATGAAGATCAGAACGTGAATAGAAAACGTTTTGAGATAGAGGAAAAAGGGCTGGATATCATATCGTGCCAGGCCCCTATGGCCAGTGATTTGAGGATACTGCTGGCTATACTGTTCATCGTACAGGATCTTGAGAGAATGGGAGATCACGCGGCCGGCAATGCCAAAATCGTGCTTATGATCGGCAATGAGCCGCCGCTCAAGCCGTTGATAGATTTGCCCCGCATGAATGAAAAAGTTATCGATATGCTGCACCGCAGCCTGAACGCGTTCATCATTCACGATGCTGAAGCAGCCCGAAAAATCGTGCCGGAGGATGATGAGATCGACCAGCTCTACGATCAGGTCTTCAGGGAACTGCTGACGTTTATGATGGAGGATCCGCGCACCATTACCAGGGCCACCAGGTTGATGTGGGTGGGACATAACCTGGAAAGGACGGGCGACAGGGTCACCAATATCTGCGAGCGCGTGGTGTTTATGGTGACCGGCAAGATGGAGGAGCTGAATGTGTCCACGTATTAATCTGAGGCATGCCGGCCGGGCGGGTTTATAAATCCGCCCCCATACTATTTCTTTAGCGATTGTGAATACCTATAACCATCACAATCAAGCTACCAAGGTTACGGTCAGTGGCAGTTCTGGTGATTATTGAACAATAATACTTGATCAAGTCTTCTTTCCCTATTCATGTCTCAGCGCTTCGATCGGATTAAGCCTTGACGCCTGCCAGGCGGGATAAAAACCGAAGAACAGGCCGATTCCTACGGAAACGGAGACGGCCAGTATGACAATATCAATACTGACCAGGGTATGCATCGACCATACGTTTGATACAAGGTAGGCTGCCCCCCAGCCGAGAGCGACCCCGATCAGGCCGCCGGCGAGTGAAAGAAATGCGGACTCAATCAAGAATTGAATCCAGATATCGGTATCCCTGGCCCCCAGCGCTTTGCGGATTCCGATTTCCCTGGTCCTCTCAAGCACCGAAACAAGCATGATGTTCATTACGCCTATACCGCCTACCAGCAGGGAGATGGCGGCTATAGCTCCCAGCAACATCGTCGTCGTGGCCATTGTCTCCGATACCGTGCTGGCCACCTCTTCCATGGATGTGATTCTAAAGTCATTAGCTGCCGACGCGATCAGGCGGTGACGCGTGCGCAGGAGCTCTGTAAGTTCCTGTACTACGCTGCTGCTGTTGTTTACGTCTTTCACCTTCAGTGAAATGGAGGAAATGATCTGCTCCCCGCGTTGGGTACGCTGCTGCGCCACAGCCTGCTGCATGGCAGTGAGAGGAATAAATACCATGTTATCTGGCGATCCGCTGACGGAACCTTTGGCGGCAAGCACGCCGATCACGCGTACTATGATAGTTCCAAGCCTCAAATTCTGCCCCAGCGGGTCATTAGTACCGTAAAGTGTCTGCGCAGCGGTGGACCCCAAAACGGCCACAGCGCTCCCGCGTTGATAGTCGTAATCTGAGAAAAAGGTACCGCTGGTCGTATTCAGATTGTATGTCTGCATATAAGACGGAGTTGTGCCTGTGACCTGTGCATTCATATTCTGGCTGCCGGCGATCAACTGCATGTTTCTGGAGAAGATCGGGGACACTGAAGCGACCAGGTCGGTTTTTTCCTCGATGGCCGCAGCATCTTCCATGGTCAATGTCACAGCGCTGCCTGCTGCTCCCCGGACTCCGCCTGCACCCATCTGCGATCCGGGACTGATCATCATCAGGTCCGCTCCCAGTGTCTGTATCCGGGCAAGTATGTCTGCCTCGGCTCCTTTGCCGATCGACATCAGCGCGATAACAGCCGAAACACCGATCACGATACCGAGTACGGTTAACAGGCTGCGCAGCTTGTGAGAGGTGACTCCTCCCCATGCATTATGGAATGGTCTCAGCAGTCTAATGTACTTTTTCATCCTTCTCTACCAGGCCGTCCTTGATATGTATGATACGCTGGCAGGCCCCGGCGATTCTGGGGTCGTGGGTGATCATTACAAGGGTGATCTTCTGCTCGTCGTGAAGTGCGGTGAGCATCGATATTATCTCGTCGCCGGACCTGCTGTCCAAATTGCCTGTGGGTTCATCGGCCAGTATCAAAGGTGGATTCTTGGCCAGGGCGCGGGCTATGGCCACGCGCTGCTGCTCTCCTCCGGAAAGCTCGCTGGGCCGGTGGTCTGCGCGGTCGGCCAGTCCCACGGTGGTAAGCGATTGCATGGCGGACTTGAAATCGTCGGCGCCCGCATATTCCAGTCCCAGTTTGACGTTGGCCAGGGCCGACAGCTTGGGCAACAGGTTGAATTGCTGGAAGACAAATCCTATCTTTCGTGCCCTGATGTGAGCGAGTTCCCTGCTGTTAAGCCGGCTTACCTCCTGGCCGTCTATATGGTAGCTGCCGTAAGTCGGCACGTCCAGGCAGCCCAGAAGATTCAGAATGGTTGATTTGCCGGACCCTGAAGGTCCCATAATGGCGACAAGCTCTCCTTTTTCTATGGTGAAACTAACGCCTCTTAATACCTGTAGCTGCCTGTCCCCGATGGGATATATTTTTTGAATGTCTTGCAATCGGATCATCAGGGTAAACGGACTCCGGGGATCACACTGCTCGAACCCCTTTGTTGTTGAAAGTTGGTTGTTGACGTCGAGGTGGCAATATTGGTAGCGGTGGATACCACGTCCCCTTCGCTGAGGCCGCTGATGACCTCCGTATTCTGGCCGTCGGTGATGCCTGCCTGAATCATTTTCTCCTCGGTCTTTTCTCCAGACACCAGTTGTACATAATATCGCCCACTCCGGCTGGTAATAGCTTTATTGGGGACAAGCAGGATGTCTGTCCTCTGCTCGGCTATTATACTGACGGTAACGGTCAGCCCTTCCCTCAGGCGGAAGTCCTGGGGTAGGGTTGTTGTGATAGGTACCTGCTGATTTTGTCCGGCGGCGCCAGGCGTCTGCCCTGTAAATAAATGCCCAGTCGATGTTCGATTATCGTATACCGTCTGATTGTCGGACTGCCGGCCGGGGAAGGCCTGCCTGGTAAATGTTCGATTATCGGAGGCCGAGCCACTGAATTGCATGCCTGCTGTCTGCATGCCTGTGCCCGACGGCCTGGTACGAGCCGACGCAGACCCTGAAGTGACACGCTGTGCAGCTTGCGCCTGCAGTGTGGCCGAGTCCACGGGGTCCAACTGTACGGTCACCTTGTAATTCACCACATTTGATGAAATTGTGGGCGTCTCCGCTATCAGCGAGATTTTGGCCGGAAAGGTATATGAGGGCAGTGCGACCGCCTGGACCGTGGCCGGTGTGCCTATACTCAACTGGTAAACCTCCATCTCATTAACCAGTACATCGGTCTGGAAATTTACCGGGTCGATCAGGCGTATGGCCACTGTACTTGCCGAGACCTGGTCGCCAGGCACTACGTTCACTTCTGCAACCAACCCGGCGAAAGGGGCGACTATAGTAGCCTGTTGTAGTAATTTTTCTGCCACGGCAAGATTGGCCTGGGCGATTTTAAGGTCCTGTTCCATCGACTCTATGTTTAAAGGGTCCGGGGCTTTGCCGTTATTCCCACTCACGGCGTCACTCAAATTGAGGCGCGCTTTTTCAACATTTATCTGTGCTTGAGTCAGAGAAATCTCCAGGGTTGCTGTATCTAATTTCGCCAGCACTTTTCCTGATTCCGCAGCATCGCCGATTTTCACCAGCACTTCCTGCACAGTACCTGAGGAGTAAAATGCCAGGTTTTCCTCGCGGGCCGTTGCCAGGTTTCCGCTGGCCAGAATATTGATATTAAGATTGCCGCGCTGGATTGTGGCGGTCTGGTTGGCAGCCGCCGGGTCCGCTTTTGCAGCGCAGCTCAGTGCAAGAGTTACGACGAGCAGCACCAGTATTGTGAAAGATGTTTCCTCGAATTTTCTCATGAACCTCAGACTACTGGTCGAATTTATCAATGATTACGAAGATTAGCACGGTAATAGTCTATGTCAAAAATATTAGGATTTTATTAAGCGCATGCTGCGCATTATAGCTGATTAATAATAAATTAATATTTCCGATGTATTATGGCACAGAGTTTTGGAATAAAATCAAGCTCCGGAGTATTTTCCATAAAGAGGGCATACAGGATAAAAGGATACTGGTGCCTGGTGGCATTGTGGCTGGTATTTATTGGCGGATTAACCGGGGCGGCCAACGCCCAGGATAATTCGCTGTTACCTTTGAAATGGGAGGCAGTGGACAAGCCCGGCTTCAAAGGTGAAATTGTAATCTTCGGCTCGGAGATCAACCGCATCGCCATCAGCCATGACGTTGTTTATGCGCTGGACACTGCCAACGGCTGGTTGCACAGGTCCGATAATGGGGGTGTGACCTTCGACAATATAACGCAAGCTTTAAGCGATGCGGGGGTGAGCTTGCCTCTTCATGAGATAGCCGTCGCACCCGATATGTCACAGTACGTGGCTGTATCCGACGATAATTCTATGGTGTATTGGTCTTCCGATGCCGGAGTTACCTGGAACAATACTCTTTTCCCCGCTGTCACAGATAATAGTACTATTCAATGTATTGCCATTTCCAGCGGATACACCGATGGGGTAAGCACTGAAAACTATCATGACCTGGCGGTCGGCACGGCTGCATGGAATAATAATATCAACACGGCCGGGGGAATTTCGACGATTAAAGTCGGTAAGTCGCTTGCCGGCTGGCAAAATCAAAATCTGACTATTTCTTCTGGTGTGCCCGGTGCTGAGGTATCGGCAATCGCATTCGCTCCCAAGTACAATGCGGATCGAACTATCCTGGCCGTCGCTTCAACAAAAAATGACACCGCCGGTCACCTGTCTGACAACAGTACATGGCTGTGCATCGGGCAGATAAATTTCAGTCCGCCTGCCACATGGAACGCTCAGTTGCCAATCGCTTCAGCCTTAGCCGCCGCCGGGGATAATGTGTCGTCATCTATAGCCCTGCCCTCAGACTATAACTATAGTAGCGGTGCCTCGACATTTCGTAAGGTTTTCGTGAACTACAAAAGAGATAAGGATAATCAAAATGATGTCTACAGATTTGATGATACTATCAAGCAGCAGCTCTTGGCTCCCAACAGGTCGGATGGTATCAGCAGTATCGCATATTACGGGACATCGACTCAGGGCAAATTGCTTTCCGCAGGAACGAAACCGGCTGGTTTCTCCGTCCAGGTCTATAGAAGCGACAACCCGCTTTATGCACCTGGTCCTGTAACATGGTATCCGGCCACACAGCCTCCTTCGGGTCCGGGAAATGCCCTGGTGGCCTGGAACTCAAAGGGCACTATAGCCTTCTGCGGAACGGGGCAGGACCCCAGCGCTCCACTCGATGAAAGCGCCTTCTCGCAAAGTTCTGACGATGGGGACACATGGACGCAGACCGGCCTGATCAACACAATTATACAAATGTCGGATGTTGCGCCGGCGCCCAATTCAAAAAGCCTCTTCATGGCCACTTTCAGCAATGGCATCACTCCCGAGGGTGTCTGGCGCTGTGCCGGGGAGCCGATAGGAACTTACTGGGCGCGCCTGCTCACCATGAGGACCTCGTCCGATATGGTGCTTCTTCGCTTAAGTCCTGACTATAGCAACGATTACACGATTTATGCAGTGGAAGCCGGCAGCGATAACCGGACACTGCTGGAGGTATCGACAAATCAGGGCAACACATGGAAACAACGATATGTGCCGGGCCCGGTCACAGACATGATCGCCGCAAGCAAGGACACGCTTTATATGGCGTTGCCGGGTGGAGTTGTCCGTAAAAGCACGGATGGCGGACTCAAATGGGGTGAAAGTGTAATGACCGGCCTGGACGATATCAACATGCTGGCTTTGGCCGCTAACGGCCACTTATTCGCCGGAAGTATGGACAGTAAGGTAGCCTATTCCACTGACAACGGCACCAGCTTTATCGAAATCGAGAATCCAATAGGCCTGGGCACCGGCTGTGTACAGGTTGCGGCTGATGCTGACTACCCCCTCAATAATATAATTTATGCCGCCGATAATATCTCCGATAAGGGTGTCTGGCGCTGGATTATCGGCCAGTCAACTGAGTGGGAACAGATAGACGAAACGATAACCCGGTCGCACCCGGGTCAGATTATAAGTGGCCTGATTACAGGGTCGGAAGGGACGCTTTATCCGCTGCGGGCAGAGCGGCCCAAACCGGACAACCGCACCATGGTATCGAATAATCACACGGGCGGCATGAACCGAACGTTGAACCCTACTGCCGGCCAACCGATCAATATCGAATGGGATATAGTGAACCGTACACTGACCGATAATAATACGGCATTCGATCAGGAGCCGCTTAAATTTACCAACAATCCACCCTGGATCAAGTTATCGGGTAATTCCAACGAAAACGAACTTTGGACTATTGACACGGCTGATTTGGATTTTGCGGACGATACAGCTCAGATTTACAGGTTCAGGGATAACCTCTGCAAGATCGGGCCTTGGATCAATGGCCCGTCTGAAGTTGGCTGCGACCCGGTCAGCGGCAGAAACGATCAGGTTGACCTTGCCTGGGAGCAGCTCTCATTGACAGACCGCTATGAGTTGCAACTTGCCAAGGATAGGAATTTCACACTCAGGATCAATCCTGAAATATCAGCGGCAGACAATATTTCGGCAGTAATCGGGTCCATCTTGATCAATACTGATGCTGCTAATGTCAACTACCCTACTTTGTGGCTGCCTCCCGGCTCACTGCCGGAAGCAGGCTCTTTCTATTACTGGCGGGTCAGGTGCATACGTGCCGCCACGTGGGAGTTTATCCGAAGTCCATGGTCAGACACGTTATGTTTTATGGTCAGTCCCGGTTTCCCGGTTACCTCTGCCTATTATGGCTCACAATTGCTGGCGCCCGAAGATGGTTGTGAATGCCCCTGCAACTCGCCGGTTTCCTTCTCATGGTCACCATTCAAAGAAACCACCAGCTATAAATTTGAGTTATCTGAAAATTACGATATGAGCCAACCGCTGGTTTCGGCAAGTTTAAAGACGACTGCATACCGGTACGACGGGCAGTTGGAGTGTAACAAAAGCTATTACTGGCGGGTGATGGCCCTTGAACCTGTGGCCGGTGACTGGAGCGCGACGTTCAGTTACCAGGTACAGCCTGCTCAATCTTATCAAGCACCTGCTGAAAGAAATGGATCCGCGCCGCTGTGGGCATGGATCGGAATAATCGTTGGCATCGTTACCTCGTTTGTGCTGTTTATTATTATTCTTCTTAGACAGCTGGAGATACTCTGAAAGATTCCGCTGCTATTCTTTTTTGCTGTGCAATAAAAATGCCTGTAGCCGCAACCGCTATCATTTCAGACCAATCTGTATAATTATTAGAGCTGCCTGCTTCTGTACTGCTTATATTGTAGAAATTTTATTCCTGCTCTCTGCTGACCAGTATGCGTCCGTCCACCACCAGGTAGAACTGGCCTTCCGGCAATACCTTGACCGGATTCAGGTCCATCTCAAGTATCTGCGGATGGTTCTCCGCCATGGCAGATATTCTTAACAACAGCTCCTCGATGGCCGGGATGTCGGCACGCTTGGATCCTCTCCAGCCTTCCAATAACTGATAAGCCTTGACAGATTTGATCATCTCATGTGCGTCTATATCGGTCAACGGGTGGATGTTGAAAATAACGTCCTGGAAAAGCTCCACATATACTCCGCCCAGGCCGAACATCACCAGAGGGCCGAAGGCCGGGTGCTGTGTAAGTCCCACGATTACCTCAACTCCACCCTGTACCATCTTCTGGACTATCGTTCCACCCATCTCAGCGCTCTTGCCTATCCCTTCCATGTTTTCCCTGATGCGGACAAAGGCTTTCTTCACCTCGTCATTTGAACGGCAGTCGAGAATCACGCCTTCGGCCTCGGTCTTCTGTGTGATTGATTGGGAGAGAACCTTGACCGCCACCGGACATCCGATCTCCTGCGCAGCGGCCGCAGCCTCCTCGGGTGTCCTGGCGATCTTGAGCGTTACAAACTTTATTCCATAGCACTCAAACAGGCCGAGGATCGACTCGGCGTCCAGCCATACCTGGTTTTTGCCCGATTTTTCAATGGCCGAACTAATGATGCAGTCGGCCCGCTCCTTATCGATATCGGGGAATTCGGGAATCTTACCGGCGGGCCTTTTCAGCCGCTGGCTGAATTCGACTGCCCGCGCCAGGGCTCCGGCTGTCGACTCGGGGAAAGCGAAGGACGGAACAATCCGCCTTTCCTGGGGACCTAGACTGATACCTGCGCCTCGTGTGCCGAGGATAGATATAGCCAGCGGCTTTCCGGCTTCACGATATAAAGGGGCAACCTCGCGGATGACCGTATCGAATTCCTCCGATAGTCTGGGAATGGCCTGGATAAAGATGACGACCACCATATCCACATCGGTATCTTTGAGCAGTATCTTGAGGGTTTGCCCGTACTGCTCTGTCGACACCTCGGGCGACATATCGAGGGGATTCGAGATATTGGCCCGTGAAGGCAGGAAGGTTTTTAGCCGCGCTGCCAGCCCATCGGACAGCGGGGGGATTTCAAGGCCCCTGCTCCTGCAGGCCTCGGCTGTTAGCAGTGCCGGGCCGCCCGCATTGGATATAATGGTCACCCTGTTGCCCTGCGGCAGCGGCTGGTTGGCCAACAGATTGCCTGTGTCGAAGAGCTCTTCCAGCGTATCGACCCTCAGTATACCGGCCTGTTTGTAAAGCGCCTCGGTGGCCGCCTGGTCGGTGGCCATGGCGCCCGTGTGTGAGGTGAACTTTCTCTTCTGGATATTGCCGCGGTTGCCGGTTAGCGAGACGACCGGCTTTTTAGCCGTGATGCTGCGAGCTATGCGTGTGAATTTCCTGGGGTTGCCGAACGATTCCAGGTAAAGCAGCACGACGTCTGTGTCCCGGTCGTCCTCCCAGTACTGCAATAGCTCGTTGCTGGATATATCCGCGCGGTTGCCTATACTGACGAAAGTGGACAGGCCGATATTGAGGCTGGTTGCATACATCAGGATTGCCGAACCCAGTACACCGCTCTGTGTGGCGAAAGCTATGTTGCCGTGGGGTGGCACTATGTTAGCGAACGTGGCATTCAGGTTAACTTCCGGATTGGTATTCATCATCCCCATACAGTTGGGACCAAGCATGCGCATGCCGTAGTTGCGGATGGTGCTCAGGAGCTTATTCTGACGCTCCAGTCCTTCGCCTCCTATATCTGCGAAGCCCGAGGATAGCACAACGACGCCTCTGGCCCCCTTGTGTGCGCTCTCTTCCACCACCTGCTGCACTTTATCGGCCGGTACGACGATGACGGCCAGGTCGATATCCCCGGGTATATCCTGGATGGAGGGATAGGCCTTGATGGCAGCCACCACGTCCGCGTTGGGATTGACAGGGTACACCACACCCTTGAAATCCTGCTGGATGAGATTGCGGAAGACGAAGTTGCCGATAGTATTGGGCCTCCTGGAGGCGCCGATGACCGCTACCGACTTTGGATTGAGGAAGGCACGCAGCGAGGCGATGGACGTGAACTTTTCACGCTCAAACGACTTCTGCTCGACTACCTCGGTGGGTGCCAGGTCGAGAAGACCCACATAGGTAGTGCCCTGATATTGCCTCTGCATTGTAAATCCGCTGTTGATGAGAACGTTCATCATGTCCTTATTCTCTGCCAGCACCTCGGCTTCGAAGATGGTCATGCCCTTGTCGCGAGCAATATAAGCGAGCTGGTCCAACAGGTGTGTGCCGATTCCCAAACCCTGGTACTTGTCCTCAACCTCAAAAGCTATTTGGGCCCGATTGGCGCCCGGCTGCCTGGCGTAGCGTCCCACTGCGATAATGCGTTCTCCTGATCCCTCCCCCAGTGTGCCTACCAGCGCGAAGGTATCCACGTAATCCACGGTGCAGAAACGGCGCGCTTCCTCCCGGGACATGTGTGTCAGGACATGATGGAAGCGCAGGTAAATTGTCTGCTTGCTCATGCGGCTGAAAAGCGCCAGCAGCCTTTCCTCGTCCGACATAAGGATGGGCCGCAAATGCAGGCTGGAGCCGTCCTTGAGTGCTACACTATTCGAATACTTCTCAAAGTTTTTACTGTCCAGGTCCGCCATCACCGTTGCACTCCTTCACATGAGGGGCTCTACGGGCTGATCAGCTCATATTATACAGAAATTGGTGAGACGGATATTCTGGCATCCGCCACCATGCAGCCTTCTCCAACCGGCATAGCTATGAGGGGATTAAGGTCGAGTTCCCGTATTTCGGGAATATCCTCTATCATGGCTGAAATCCTGAGAAGCACATCCTCTATGGCCGCTGTGTCGGAGGGCGGCGCACCCCTCCATCCGTCCAGTATCTTATGTGCCTTGAACGAGGCAAGCATTTCATGCGCATCGTAGTCGGTCAGAGGATGGATCCTGAAATCCACGTCTTTGAACAGCTCGGTGTAGACGCCGCCCAGGCCGAACATTATCAACGGCCCGAAGAATTTGTCCTCGGTAACGCCGACTATAAGTTCAACACCACCTGTCAGCATCTTCTGCACTGTAACGCCCTGCATCTCAGCTCTGCGCGATAGCTTCTCCAGGTTTTGCTCGATTTGTACATAGGCCTTTTTGACCTCCGCCGCGGAGCCCAGGTTGAGTATCACACCGCCCACATCTGTCTTGTGGGAGATCGTCGACGAGAATAGCTTCAGCGCCACCGGGTAGCCGATATTATCGGCCATCTTGACTGCCTGTTGGGCTGTGGAGGCCACGCCGGATTGAGCGAACTTGATGCCGTAGGCGGAGAACAGTTTGACTATCTCTCCCGTGTCCAGCCAGACCGGGTGCTTATCCGTGCGGGCCAGCGCCGCCTGGATCACCTTTTCAGCGCCAGCCTTATCTATATTTTGGAACGACGGTATGTTTCCTATGGGACGTTTGAGCCTCTCGTTGTATTCGTATGATTTGGCCAGCGCATGTGCCGTGGACTCAGGGAAAACATAAGTGGGCACGTAGCCTTCCTCTTTGGATCCGACAACCAGCCTTGATTCGAGGCCGAGGAAGTTGGCCAGGACGGGTATACCTTTGGCGCGGAAGGACGGCGCAACCTCGCGTATCACCCCCCGCATAAGCTCGATCATGAACTCCATAGGCGGGATATAGATGATGATAAGGGCGTCGATGTCCTCCTGCAATATCACGTTGAGTGCCTGGCGGTATTGGTCGGGGGACACGGCGGCGGTCGTGTCTATGGGATTCATATAGCTGGACTTGGGTGGCAGGAACGATTTAAGTGTGCTCAGGGCCTTTTCCGAGAGGATCGGCAGTTGAAAGCCGCGGGCCGCCAGCGCGTCGGCAGCCATTATGCCGGCGCCGCCGCCGTTAGTCAGAATGGCGACCCGGTTGCCCCTGGGGACAGGCTGGTTCGATAGCAGCAGGGCAGTATCGAATAGCTCCTCCAGAGTGTTGCACCTCAGCATACCGGTTTGTTTGATAAGTGCCGTGGTGGCAGTATCATCCGATGCCAGCGCTCCTGTGTGTGAGGCGGCCGCGCGCGCACCCACCGCCGAGCGTCCGCTCTTAACAATTACTACGGGTTTCTTGAGGGTGGTTTCCCTTGCGATGCGTGCAAATTTACGCGGATTTCCGAATGATTCCAGGTAAAGAAGTATCAGATCGGTGTCGGGGTCCTCCGCCCAGTACTGCAGCAGTTCGTTGCCGGTAACGTCCGCCCCGTTACCGATGCTTACGAAATTTGAGAGGCCGAGGTTGATCTGGATGGCGTAACTGATGATGGCGCCACCCAGCGCGCCGCTCTGGCTGCCGAAGGCGGTTCTGCCGTGCAGCGGATAGATCGGTGCAAAACTGGCATTCATATTGATATTGGGATTGGTATTCTGGATGCCCAGACAATTGGGGCCAATGATGCGCATGCCGTATGCTCCCGCGGTTTTCAGGAGTTTCTTCTCCCTCTCGACGCCTTCCCCTCCCATCTCGGAGAAGCCGGCGGTAATGATGACGAGACTGTTCACTCCCTTTCTGCCGCATTCTTCGATTAACGGCTGTATCCTCTCTGCAGCGACAGCCACAATAGCGAGATCCACCTGTCCGGGAATATCAAGAACGGACGGATATGCCTTGATCGATGATACGACCTCATCTTTAGGATTAACCGGGTAGATAATGCCGTTATATTCGTTCTTGATCAGGTCTTTAACCAGCGCATTGCCGATTCCGGGCTTATTGGAAGCGCCGAGCACTGCGATAGAGCGCGGGAACATAAATTTACGTATAGAGGCGATGGAGGCGACCTTTTCACGTTCCGCCGTCTTCTGCTCCACCAGGGGTGTCTGGGCTATGCTGTATACACCTCTCCATCCGTGAGATTCAGTAATTTTATCCAGCTGTTTGAAACCGCTGTCCTGCAGCACGTCGATCATGTCGGTGTTTTCCGGCAGTACCTCTGCCTCAAATATTCCTATGCTGTGCTCACGAGCGGCCGCGGCCAGCAACTCCAGCAGGTGTGTGCCGATCCCTTTGCGCTGGTGCGGGTCTTCGACGATGAAAGCGATCTCCGCCTTGTCAGGCTGGGGCAGCCTCCAGTAGCGGCCGACACCTATGATGCTTTCTTCCGCCCCTTCACCCTGTATTCCCACAACGGCAAACGTGTTGTCGTAGTCGATTGCTGCATACTGGTGAGCTTCCTCCCTGGAGAGGTTAGTGAGTACGTGATGATAGCGCAGGTATATGGTGCGACCGCTCAGGCGCAGGAAGAAAGACATCAGATGGTCTTCATCATTGGGCATGATCGGCCGGAGATGTAACACCGATCCGTCTTTTAGTGCGACGGTCCTGTTGAATCTGTCCAGTTGGAGGGTGTCTGCGCTCTGTGTCATTGTCTTACTCCCGCTTATTACTGCTTAAAACACATAAAGATATTAGCATAATGAAGCACTATGGTGGGAAAACTGCATCCGAATAAAAAGCAGGGACAGGCAGGCCTGTCCCTGCAAAATCAAGTAACTTACCTGTGAAATACCTGAGTCTGATCTATGGGTTGTTGTTGTTGGTCTGCATCTATCGTAGTCTAAAGCTTTGTCTGGAGACCTCTAATGATTTCCTCGGCCTCGGCCACGATACGCTCGATCAGATCCTGGCAGGTGGGCAGGTCGCGGACGCCGCCTACGACCTGGCCGAACGGGACCACGCCGTTCTCGAGGTCGCCCTCGTCCAGTGTCTTGCCCAGCGCGTCGATGCCGATGGCCTGCTGCGCCAGTTGCTGCGCGCTCCTCTTCTGCAGGCTTCCGATAAGCAGCTTCCAGACCGGTGTATCCACCTGTTTTCGCATCGCCCAGCCGGCCTTTAATGCGTCCATATAGGAGGTCTTGCTGTTGGCCATCTCCAGCGCCTTTTTGTTGGCATACCAGCGGCCGGGCAATCCGTCGATTCCAGCCGAATAAATGGTCTCTTCCATCTGGGTTTTCAGGGCGACCTGCTTGATATTGGGATGCACGTCGCATTCCTGGGTTACCACGAAACGTGTGCCCATGGCGATGGCATCGGCGCCCAGCGCCAGCGCTGCAGCCAGCCCGCGCCCATCGCAGTATCCTCCGGCGGAGATGATGGGTATCTTCACCTTGCAGGCTATCTGGGGCAGCAGCACCATGCTGCCCACGTCGCCGCCGTGTGCTGCGGCCTCGTGCCCAGTGACGATAATTCCATCGGCGCCCTGTTCGGCCGCCCTGATGGCGTGGCGTTCGGTGGCCACGGTGGAAATGACCTTGCCGCCGTAAGTGTGCGCCTGCTTGATGATCCAGTCGCCTTTGCCCAGGGCGAAGTTGATAATGGGAGCCTTCTCTGCCAGGGCCACCTCGGCGTTCTCTTTACCGTTGGGGAAAAGAAGGGTGACGTTTATGGCGAAAGGTTTGTCCGTAAGCGTCTTGATCTCCTGGATGATCCCCTTGAGCTGGTCGGGAGAATTCGCCACGCTGTTGAAGATACCCAGCCCCCCCGCGTTGCTGACCGCTGCCACGAGTTTGGGCAGACTGACAAAGGCCATGCCCGACAGCACGACGGGATGTTTTATTCCAAAGAGTTCCGTTATTCTGGTTTTCACGAGTTCAAACCTCCATAATTAATCAGTATTTCCGAACGGTAATAATCTCAAAAATAACTGCGCTTGTCAAAATGATTGATTGGTTAGTCAACTTTACCTTTAGCTAATCCGTGTGTTATAATCGGCCAAATTTCACACCGGTTTGACAGAGGAGAAGAGAGATGAAAACCAGAATGACCCAGGTGTTCGGAATCAAGCACCCCATAATGTGCGGCGGCATGATGTGGCTGTGCAAGCCCGATCTGTGCGCCGCCATCAGCAATGCGGGCGGGCTGGGGAACATCACGGCTGCCAATTACAAGGATGGCAAGGAGATGCGCCAGGCTATCAGGGAAGTCAGGGAAAAAACGGACAAGCCGTTTTCCGTGAATCTGTCACTGTTGCCGTCTTTTCGTATAACCAAGGAGATGTACCAGGACTGGTTCGATGCCTGCGTCGCCGAGAAAGTGCCGGCCTTCGAGATTTCGGGCACGCCGGTGGACAAGTTCTTCGGGCCGGACGCCGTCAAGCGCGCGCATGACGCGGGATGCAAGTTCATCCACAAGCTCGGGTCGGTCAGACACGCCGTCCATGCCGAGCATGCCGGGTATGACGCTGTCATCGCAGCAGGCGTGGAGGAAGGCGGACATCCCCTGATGGACGATGTAACCACCATGGTGCTGACTCCGCGCATGGCTGAAACCGTTAAAATCCCTGTCATCACCACCGGCGGCATCGCCGACGGCAGGACACTGGCTGCGGCCATCGTGCTGGGTGCTGAAGGCGTGATGATGGCCTCCAGGTTCATGGCGACCAAAGAGTGCCGCATGAATGAAAAAGTGAAGCAGGAGCTGGTCAAACGCCACGAGTTCGAGACCATGCTCTACGGCAAGACCATAGGATTCCAGGGACGCGCCATGAAGAACGATATACTCAAGCAGATACAGGATATGGAAGCCAAGCATGCCACGCTCAATGAGCTGGCGCCTTTCCTGTCCGGCCTGCGCCAGACCGCCATCTGGGACGAGGGAGACATTGAGGCCGGTCTCATGCCGGTTGGACAGTCCATCGGCCTCATCCACGATGTGGTCACCTGCAAGGAGCTGCTGGACCGCATGGTCAAAGATGCGGAGGCCTTGCTCAAGGGCTCACGGCTGAAATAAGGCCTCACCTGAATGAGAATATAAAAGGGGAAGCGATATCGCTTCCCCTTTTATATTGCCAGATATGATGCTCAGGATAGCATGGAATAGCTCTTCTTGATGGTTGCTTCGGCTTCCACCATGATCCTGTCCACGAGCTCGGCCACCGTGGGCACATCGTTGCAGGCGCCCAGTATCTGTCCCGCGAAGTAGATGCCCTCCTTGGTGTTGCCGTCGTAGATGGCCATGGTGTGGCGGCGGTAGCCGGCAGCCTGACGCGCCTGCACCCACAGGGGGTGCTCATCGTCCGATCCCATCATGGCGAAGCTCATGCCGATGAACTTCGGCCAGCTGAGGACTGGCAACTCTCGGCTCACTGATCTTCCCTATATTGTCATTGCCTGGATCGCTTTAAATTGCTCGGGAATGGGTACTCCCTCTTCTGTGGCAACTACCATACCATCCATCGCATCTTTTATCATCTCTATGGCTTCCTCAAGGGTTTTACCATAAGATATACATCCTTGTGACGAGGGAGTTGCAATGGTATAGCCTCCTTCTGGCTCGGTTTGAAGCTCAAATACAACACTGCTCCGAATCACTTGAAAATTTTTCATACTCATTTCTAATGGTATAAAGCTTCCTGCTGAGATAGCTTAATACTTTAGCACTCTCACTTTGCTATGTACAGGATTTTGCCACGCTAGCCAAGAGGGGAATAGACCATCACTAAAAGAGAGGGGCTGATTTCGGCTTTGTGGAGGCGAGGCAAGCCCAGCCTACATCATGCCATCCATTCTTCAGCTACTGATACACAGAAGAGTGTTGGCTGTGAGGTTCAACGCGGGAGAATGATATAACTGATCTAAAATGTTCAAACTGCGACTGTAACACACCGCCGGATGCCGTCAGGCGTCCAATTGCGGCCAACGATACGCGAAGGGAGAGATAGGATGTCTCCGAAGAATACTGGGAATAGCCTCGTCTTAATAAAGTTTGGCATGATAACAGCACTATGCAGACATTAGTATGATTCAATAATATGATAATATACTAGATAACTATATTTGATTATGTCGTGTAAATAAGAGCATTTCCAATTAAATGAAAATGCCGGCGGAGGAAACTTGACAGATAATTCTATGTATTGATATTATTTGTACTGAATGATACTAAAGTTATGGCAATATGGTGTTTTCGGCAATTTTAGCAAGTCAGATACAGAGATAGTTCCATATAACGCCAAGATTCAAACTGAATGATACTAATGTAGGGGACAAAATGATCGAACACAAACGGGCTCCGGTGCTAACAAGGCAGAATATTTTAAACGCTGCTTCCAGAGGGATGACCCAGAATGGATACGAGGGTTCAAGGTTGAACGAAATAGCGCAAGAAGCAGGAGCGACAGAACCGACTATTTATCTGCATTTTAAAGGAAAGGAGAGTCTGCTGTTCTCTGTTGCTGAGGGACATATGGCCAGATACCTCATTTTCCTTGACGAACACCAGAAGGGTATCAGCGGTGCCCATAACAAATTACGTAAACTTGTCTGGGCCCACCTGCAACACAGCGATATAAACACAGAATTTATGAGTCTAGTTCTGTTTGATTGTAGAAACAACCGGAGTTTTTATCAATCTGACGCCTACAAGCTGGTCCGTAAGTATTCTGGAATTCTTTCGTCCATTCTTGACGAAGGTATCAGGGAGAAAGTTTTCAGGTCGGACATGACCGTACCGCTGGTTCGGGACATCATTTTTGGCCTCATGGATTACGAGGCGATCCAATATTTTGTAAGCAAAGAAAAGCCCAATGCTGTTTTGGACCTGGAAGATATTATGCAACTCCTCGATCAAATGCTATTGCGCAAATACCAAATAGAAGATCAGCATGCGGATAAAAGACAACGTATTCTTCAAGCAGCAGTCCTGGCTTTTTCCGAGAAAGGGTATGCCAAGGCGACCATTGCGGAGATCGCCCACAAGGCTGGTGTGGCGGACGGAACAGTTTATGAGTATTTCAAAAACAAGGAAGATGTTCTAGTCTATATTGCGGAAGAACGTTTCGGGGAACATCTGGAACAACTTAAACAGACCTTTAGCGGTAACACCCCAAGAAAGCTGTGGCTTTTGATGCTGAACCATTTTCAGCAATATCTGGATGATCCGAATTTTGCCGTAGTCTTCTTAACTATGATTCAGTTTAACCGTCGTTATTATCAGTCACGCGCGTATAAAAGCCAGCACAAATACGCGATCGAACTTGAAAAACTGATACAGGAAGTCATCAATGAGGGAAGTCTGCAGAATATAAACATCAGGGTGTTTAGAAATATGTTTTTAGGAGCATTTAGCCATATGGCACTCCGGTGGTTTCTGGTAGATCGTGATCGAAATTTTGACAAGATGGCAGAAATCAAGGAGGTTGCTATGCTTCTTTCAGATGCATTATCTCCCAAATTTAATTTATAGGCAACATCATTAAATACCTTAAGGGGAAGAAATAAGATGGCAGTTACGAAATCCAAAAAGGTTGAACACTTGAATGAAAAGATCAGTATTAAGGCCGTGCGCAACATTCGCAGGGGCCAAGAGATTGAAGAGGGTCAGGCGATTTATCGACCCGGCGTAAGGGTTTGCCTAGAGAGGAATGGTCTGCTGACCGAGTCCTATAAAACGACCGAAGGTGAACCGGCCGTGATTCGGCAGGCCAAGGCGCTTGAACATATACTCCTAAATATGACCATATATATCCGTGACTGGGATAAAATAGTAGGAAATTATGCATCATCGTCGGATGCAGTCTTCTGGCCGATTGAGCAGAACTGGAAGTCGGTGCACAGGCTGCTCCATGGCGAGGGAAGGGCTCTGATTGATGATGAGGGCAAAGAGAAACTCGACAGGCTTGTCGAGTATTGGGACGGAAAGGCGGTAAGTGATATAAGGAAAAGGGCGTTTGCCGGTTCCCCGGATCTTGAGAAATACTGGAGATATGAAGGTACCATGTTATGGTCGCAATGGTCAGACCAAGGCGCGCCGAACTATGACAGAGTAATCAGCGCCGGCCTCAATGCGATTATTAGAAAAGCAGAAGAAAAACTTAAGGAGTTAGGAACAAGCCTTCCCTCTGATTATATTCAGCAAAAAGATTTTCTGGAGGCAGTAATCATTGCCCTGAGAGCAGCTATAAAATGGGCTGAGAGATACGCTATAAAGGCAGAGGAGTTGGCGAAAAAAGAGGAGGACAAGAAGAGGAAGAAGGAGCTCGAGGAAATTGCTCGTATCTGCAGAAAAGTTCCAGCAAACCCGGCATCTACCTTCCAGGAAGCTCTCCAGTCCTTCATTTTTACACACCTTATCGGGCATCAGATTGAATTTATCACCCTTGGATGCGGACTCCGGTTTGACATGACCCTGGAACCCTTTTTCCAGAAGGATCTTGCCGAGGGTAGAATCACCAGAGATGAAGCGATTGAGCTGATTAAACACACCCGTATCCACCTTGAAGAACTTGGCCAGATGTACTCCCCGACCACCACACAGGTTTACGGAGGGGTTCAGGTCCTCCAGTCCCTTGTCATTGGCGGTGTTGACTCTGAGGGAAGGGATGTTACTGGAGAGACAAGCTACATGATCCTCGATTCTGTCCTGGAGTTGCCCACCCTGCAACCAAGCATTGTCTTAAGAGTTCATGACGGTACTCCTAAAGAACTTATCCTAAAGGCGATCGATGTTATCAAGATAGGTGTCGGCTATCCGTCCCTTCAGAATGACAAGGCACTTATCCCTCTGATGATGAAATGGAACTGCCCTCTCGAAGATGCAAGAAATTACACCATAAGCGGATGCGTTTACCTTGATGTTCCCGGCAAGAATATTCTGCGCCGAAACGCAACCTACTTTTCTCTGCCCAGGTGCCTATGGTGGGCACTTCACCAGGGAGTCAATCCCAAGAACGGAGAACAATACGGAGCCGCTACGAAGGATCCAGCCGACTTTGAATCTATTGATGATGTGATGGATGCCTACATTGAGCAGGTTAGATTCTTCATGGGGAAACAGGTCAAAGTGGAAAATATCACAAGAGCCATATATGCCGAACGGTTTCCACGCCCCTTTGAATCTGCATTGACCGATGGCTGTATTGAGCGCGGCCAGGATATGAGAAAGTGGCGATATCAGGGGCGTGTCGAGAGTTTTTCAATATCTGTGGGATTGACCAATGTGGCTGATTCGCTGGCGGCCATAAAGAAGGTAGTGTTTGATGAAAGAAGAGTAACCATGAAGCAGCTGATCGAAATCATGGACAAGAACTGGGAAGGGCATGAGGAGTTACGCCTGATAATGCTGGCAGCACCAAAATTTGGTAATGACGATGATTATGTAGACATGATCGCCAACGACTTACATCACCGGACCGAAGAGGTAGTCGAGCAGTTCTCAGATATATACGGCTCCGCTTTTCACCTAGATGGGAGTGCGGTTTCTGCCAGCTACGGCATGTCTCTTGACACCCCGGCCACACCAGACGGAAGAAAAGACGGAGACGGGTTTGCGGATGGGTCCCTCTCACCAATGCTTGGGATGGATGTCAACGGGCCGACCGCCGTACTGAAATCCTGCTCGAAGATAGATGCACTCAAGACCTATAATCATCTGCTGAACCAGAAGTTTCTTCCCCAATTTCTGGAAGGGAGAAACAGGGAGATCTTTTACCACTATATCAAGTCATGGGTCGATTTTGGAATCCCTCATATCCAGTTCAACGTGATAGACAGGGAAACACTTCTTGATGCTCAGAAACACGCTGAAAAGCACAGCAACCTAATTGTAAGAGTTGCCGGGTACAGTGCCTATTTTGTAGATCTTTCCAAGGGGCTCCAGGACCATATAATCAAAAGGACCGAGCAGGCGCTTGCGGCGTAAGCAGTCATTAGGGGATTAACGACATGAGTTCAAAAGACTCTGACAGCAATAGCAAGGGGTTGGTATTCAACATCCAGAAGTATTCTCTTGACGACGGCCCTGGAATCAGAACGACTGTCTTTATGAAGGGATGTTCCTTGGCCTGCAAGTGGTGTAGTAATCCGGAATCAATAAATCAGAATCAAGAGACCATGACCCGTAACCTGAGATGTATCGCATGCGGAAAATGTGCGGCAGCCTGTCCAATTGGGGCGATCGCCTTTACAGACGGACACAGGGAAATAAACTGGGAGAAGTGCAACAACTGTCTTGAATGTGCCAAGGTATGCCCGGCAAAGGCTATTGAATATATCGGGCATTACATGACCGTGGAAGAAGTAATGAAAAAGGTAGAAGCTGACCGGACATTCTATGAAAATTCGAACGGCGGAATGACAATATCGGGTGGTGAACCACTTGTTCAACCGAAATTTGTCAGAGACCTGTTCAAAAGTTGTCGGGAAAAGGGAATCCATACCACGTTAGACACTTCCAGCAACGTACCGTGGCAGCACATAGAGAACGTCCTGGAGTATGTCGACCTTGTGCTTCAGGATATCAAGCACATGGACACAGGGATGCATAAGAAAGGCACAGGTGTCGGGAATGAGCTTATACTTGAAAATGCTAAAAATATCGCTATGCGGAAGAGGATATGGATTAGGATACCGCTTATCCCAGGGTTCAATGATTCGGAAGTAAACATAAAAAAGACTGCTGAATTTGGATTAGATATAGGTGTGGAAAAAATATCGCTGCTGCCATACCACGAGCTGGGGGCATCCAAATATCAGGCTCTAGGCCGGGTCTATCCGATGCAGGGAACTAAGCCTCCTGGGAAGAAAGTTATAGAAAAGATCAGAAAGACACTGGGATCATATGGATTGGAGGTTGAAATAGGTAGGTAGAAAAATTTCAAGAGCTCTTATGGAGGGACGAAAATGAGTAGAGTAATGACTGAAAAAAGCACTGGGACACCGTGGCCGGAGCTTAGTGACGAACTCCGCATGCTCAGACAGAATGTCTCGATCAAAGTGTCAAGGAATGTTCGGCAGGGGTATGAGAAAGATGAGCACAAACGGGG
>Ga0265297_10001922_pt1 | contig 45086 bp, 47 predicted proteins | sample Munlanlwell13791_FD_192502 | JGI IMG/M metagenome (GOLD analysis project Ga0265297, IMG submission 192502) | Leachate microbial communities from a municipal landfill in Southern Ontario, Canada - Leachate well 137-91 | ecosystem: Engineered > Solid waste > Landfill > Unclassified | place...
TGAGGCTGCGGGAAAAGACGATATGTCCCTTATTTCAGGGATTATTTGGAACAGGTTGAATATTGGTATGCCTTTGCAGATTGATGCAACAATGCAATATACATCAGGAAAAAACGCCAAAGGGTATTGGTGGGGCGAGATTAGTATCAGTGAAAAGCAAAACGACTCACCGTATAATTCATACCTATACAAAGGTCTTCCCCCAACTCCTATTTGCAGTCCGAATATCGATTATATTAAAGCTGCGTTAAATCCGGAGGAAACTAACTGTTTTTATTATCTGCACGATGCAGATAAACAAATCCACTGCGCAGAAATCTATGAGGAACATTTAGATAATATAAGGGAATATCTTGACTGATCGTGATAAAATAATCAAATGGCAGATAAAAACTTAGCAAACGAACAATACATTGTTGATGAGAGCCCTGAGATAGCGCTTGGAGAGAATACCGGTTCAATCCAAAAGATTCTCAGCGCTTTTCCTGCCTTTAAAAGCAGAAATTATTCATTGTATTTTACCGGTCAATTGATATCCCTAGTCGGGACCTGGCTGCAGATCGTTGCCGAGGGTTGGCTGGTCTTTCAATTATCGCATTCTGCCTTTTATGTCGGGCTTCACGCCGCTGTGGCAACGATACCGACATTATTTTTGTCTCTTTTCGGGGGGGTGATCGTTGATCGTTTTCCCAAAAGAAAAATATTAATTTTTACCCAGATTGCCTCAATGATATTGGCTCTCATTTTAGGATTATTAGTAATTCTCAATGTGATTAGCGTTTGGCAGGTGATAATATTAGCTTTTTTACTGGGCGTTGTTAACGCCATTGACTCCCCTGCCAGGCAGGCGTATGTTATCGAGCTGGTCAATAACAAAAAATATTTGTCATCGGCCATTGCTTTAAACTCCGGAATGTTTAATGCTGCGCGGGTAGTTGGTCCGACTGTCGCCGGGCTTTTAATCGCCGGAGTTGGAGCCGGTATAGCCTTCTTACTTAACGGACTAAGTTACGTCGCCGTAATCGTAGCGCTTTTACACATAAGGACTCCGGATAAAGTTCAGGATAAAAATACACATCCAATCACTGCAATCAAAGAGGGGATAAAATATGCTTTTGCGAGCCAAACAATAAAAGTGTTGTTAATGCTTGCGGGTGTCTTGTCAATTTTCGGATGGTCTTACAGCACTTTGATGCCGGTTATAGCTACAAATATTTTTAAAATAAGCGCATCCGGGCTGGGTTATCTATACGCATGTGCCGGAGCAGGGGCGCTTTTGGGATCCTTCTTAATATCCGCTTTTTCAAACAAGCTAAACTATTGGTCGGTTGTTATTTTTGGAAATATCTTATTTACTTTTTCTTTATTGATTTTCACTTTTATCAGTAATGTATATTTTGCAGCCTTTTTCCTTTTTTTAATCGGATTAGGTTTGGTATCGCAGTTTTCCATGATGAATACCATTATCCAGCACTCGATTGATGATCGTATGAGAGGAAGAGTAATGGCAATCTATACCATGTTTTTTATTGGGTTTGCTCCGATAGGAAATTTCGAAATCGGATTAGTAGCTGAAAAGTTTGGCCCGGAATTCGCCATCCGGTTAAACGCTTTTATTTTAGTTATTTTCGGACTATTTCTTTTTTATTTCGTAAAGAAAAACTTCAGGGGAGCGAAGGCTATCAAATAATTAACCTTATTTAAATCCGCCTCCGCGGTATTTTTCTTTGGAGTTACCCCGTTGGAAGGGAGCGGAAATACCGCTTCGGCGAGATTTTTTATTTTCGATGGAGCGAAATATTTAATTTCCCAAGCGTAAGTTCATGGGAAGTTTAATAACTCGAATAAGTTTTTTTGATTATTCGGCTCAGCGAGATCTTTCAGGATTTCACTATTAGGCAACGGTATCGGTGAAGCCACCTGTTTAAAAAGACCGGTTAACAACCATAGAGAAAGAAAAAAAGATAACAAAGTAAGCACCAGAGAAATAATTCCCGCTTTAATATTTTCTGTTTCCCCGTCAGCAAAGAAAATATATTTTATAAAGAAATAAATACCGATAGGAGGAATGAGGACACTCCATAAATATGCTCCAATATATCCTTGTGCGAGTTGGACTTGTTTTCCCTTAGATTCAATCTCAGCCATGGCTTTGATCAATTCGAATTTATTCTTATAAGTTGATTCTTCCGTGTCAGTCATTACTATTAATTATATAATTAATAGAAGCGAGAAAAAATTTCTTGCATAAAACCGTGAATGTATGCGACTAACCATAAAATAATCGGAGCTTCTTTTTGCCATCGTCATCTAATAAATCAAAAATCGTTAATAACCGATGCATTAAATGCATATGCGTCTTTAGGATTAAAAAATATCCGTTTGGGGTGCTACTGGTCGGAAATTGAAAAGACTGCCGGTCAATATGACTTTGAAGTTATTGATAAGTTAGTTAACAAGTGCAGAAAACTTGGTATCCAAATAGTAATGACTGTTGGAATGAAAGCTCCCCGTTATCCTGAGTATTATATTCCCGATTGGGTGATCGATAAAACCGACATCAACAGATTATCGTTTACCTATCAAAATGATTTTTTTTCCAAAATACTTTTTTCTTTTGTTAAACAAGTTATCGCTCATTTTAAAGACAACGATTCAATCGTCTTCTGGCAGATTGAAAATGAACCATTAGATCCAAGCGGACCAAGATGGTGGAGAATTGACTACGGGTTTTTGGAAAAAGAAACAGAATTAGTAAGGAGGACTGATCCGTCAAGACCAATTGTCATTAATCTCTGGGGAAACAAACTGCAAAAAAGGAATTATTATCCGCAGGTAATGCAGTTGGCTGATATTGTCGGTTTTGATTTATATCCTAAAGTTCCCTGTGAAAATAAACACGGGAAAGTTTCATTTCAGGGAATTGATGATTCAGACTCAACAATTAAAGCAATTATTAAACAAATTAAAGCAGCCAATAAAAAAGTCTGGATTAGCGAGCTGCAGGCTGAACCATGGATTTATCCAGAGAGTTGTTTGCCTCAGGATGTGATTAAGAATAGCGAATGGGTGGAAGATTGGGACATTGACGGAATTTTTTATTGGGGATATGAATATTGGTATAAACAAAAAAAACTGGGAAACACTGCGTATTGGGAAGCCGCGCAAAGAGCAATTAAACTATACATTTAATTATGAGATTGTTTTTCCTGATAAAGAGCCTATACTTAGGGTGGCAAATTCTTTATGAGAAAACTAGTACCGAAAAAATTTCCGATGTACATTTGTCCTTTCTGCAAGCAAATCATTGTATCGTCCAAGAAAACCGAAGTTTTTTATCGAAGTCATTGGATTAACGGCTGTTATGAGTGTTTTTCCTTATCCATCAGTGAGTTAACAACCCAAAGCTTTCAACAAAGAGACTACTAAAAATCTTATATAAAACTATGTTTATTGATGAAGCTCAAGTAACTATTCAAGGCGGAAATGGAGGATCGGGGAAAGTAGCCTTTTTCAGCAATAAAAAAGGCCCCTGCGGCGGTGACGGAGGTAATGGGGGAAATGTTTATTTTTTGGCTGATGCAAATGTCAAAGATCTTAAGAAGTTTACTGAAGTTATTTTTTTTAAAGCGGGTGATGGTCAATCAGGGGGTCCTAACAGAAGAATTGGAATGAGTGGAAATGATCTTTATCTAAAAGTTCCCATGAATACAACCATTGTCGATCAGGATAATAATCAGGAGGTTACCTTAGAAGATACATTGACACAAGTATTGGTTTGTCAGGGTGGAAAAGGTGGATTGGGTAATGACGCTTTTAAAACTTCGACCTACCGGACACCGTTTCACGCTACTCCAGGTAAAGCCGGCCAAGAAAAAAAAATTACGCTTATTCTTAGGTTGATAGCCGACTATGGTCTGATTGGTCTTCCTAATGCCGGTAAAAGCAGTTTATTAAATAAATTTACCAATGCCAACGTTAAAACAGCCAATTATCCTTTTACCACATTGGAACCCAATCTAGGCGTGATTGACGGAAAAATTTTGGCGGATATTCCCGGTCTGATCGAAGGGGCTGCGGAAGGTAAAGGTCTTGGAATTAGGTTCCTAAGACATATAGAAAAAGTATCATTACTGCTCCATTGTATTTCCGTTGAGTCAGAGACGATCGAAAAAGATTACCAGACTGTAATTGAGGAAATCTCAAAATATAATAAAGCAATTCTTGATAAGAAAACCATTATCTTACTAACAAAAACCGATCTTGTTTCCGAAAACACCGTACAGGAAAAAATAAAAATTCTGAGAAAATTAAACCACGACGTAATTCCGGTTTCAATTTATAACGAAGAATCGCTAGACCATCTGCGTAAAGTTTTAACCGAATAAATTTCATCATTAACGCTCGGATCATTACATATTTGTTGTAAAAAACCTCGATTATTAATGTTATAATTTTCGTCTATGATTGATTACATCATGAACTTCATAGTCCCTCCGGTTTACGGGCAATGCCCGATCTGTGTTATTACTGTTGGCGGTGGATTATTACTGGCTAAAAAACTCGGTATTGATGATTTGCTGGTTTCAATCTGGTTGTCAGGACTGAATACGGCAATTGCGATCTGGATAACGACTAAAATAAAAAATAAACTTTGGAACAACCCGTATTTTATGACAGTTATTTTTTATGCAGTAACAATGGTTTATTTGATCTTGTCAAAACAGATTGGCCATCCGGGTAATGTTTTTCTTGGTATAGACAAGGTGGTTTTTGGTATAACGCTTGGACTGATTGTTTCTTTATTTTCCTTTTATATTGACCAGTTAATCCGCGGAAAAAACAATAAAAAAGTACTGTTTCCATACCAGAAAGTTATAATTCCTGTTTCTCTATTGGCATTGATAACACTCATTTTCAAAATTTTGATAAAATAATTATTAACAAGGACAAACACTATGATCGATGAAAAAAAAATCAAAGACCTGATAGAAAAAACCAAAAAGATGGAGCATGGAGAAAAACTGGATCTATCATCGGATCAGGATCTGTCAATTGCGGTAATGAATCTAATTTCGATTGAAGAGCATTTATTTTTTTCCGGCGGTAAAACAGGTAAGACAAAGTATTTTGATCTGATCAACGAGGTGAGGGAGATGCGTAAACAACTGCTTAAGAAATTAATCAAGGACTACGAGGGTGAAGGCTGGTGTATTGGTAAGCATCTTTTGGCAGCTTCAATGAGGTTAATGGAGGTGGCGACCAAGCTGCAGACCAAAGGTGAAATGGATAAAGCCAACGAGCTTTTCAACAAAGCCTATCACCTTTATAATCTTTTTTGGGGAATGAACCTCGGGTTGATCAACCCGGGCAAACTTCAGGAAGTTGAGCTTGATAAAAAAGAAAAACCGATTGTTCATGAAGAAAAGAATCTTTTCGGTAAACTGAGTAATGTTATTGGCAAAATACTTGATTGCTGCCGGGAATAACAGCTAATATATGTGTATTATTAAGCCTTTGACCGTAAAAAAAATATCAGGTAAAACCGTTGAGGTAGAGGGAGGAATCAAGGCTTATTACGATAAGAAGATCGGCAAATTAGCAATTGGTGACAAGGTACTGGTTTACGGAAATCTAGTTTTAAACAAAACAAAATAGAGTTTTTTGTCATTCCGGCCTGCCTGCCGGCAGTCAGGCTCGACCGGAATCGTTGTTAAATAAGACAACGATTCTGGATTCACAGGTACTATTTAGTACCTGTTTCACCAGAATGACTTTTTAATAGAAATTAAAATCAAATTACAGTAATTATGGCAAACAAAAAAAAAGGAATTATCTTTGCGTTTATGGCGGCTATTATTTCGGGGATAGCTATTTTTTATGCAAAAATTTCGGTGGTCAAAATTGATCCTTTAGTACTGATTTCTTTAAGGAACTTGGTAGCAGGAACAATATTTACTTCAATATTACTTATTAATTATAAAAAAAATAAATTACGAATTTTACGGGTTAACGAGTTAATAAAACTAATCATCATTGGTCTATTAGGCGGAGCAATACCGTTTTACTTATTTTTTACCGGTCTTAAATTAACCAACGCTATAACTGCGAATTTTATCCATAAAACAATGTTTGTCTGGGTTGCTGTATTCGGTTTAATCTTTCTTCATGAAAAACTAAACCGATATCTGAGTATCAGTTTTATATTTATTTTAATAGCGAATTTATTTCTATTTCCTAAAAATTTCAGTATTGGGAAAGGAGAAATTATGATTTTGTTGGCAACAATATTATGGTCAGCGGAAAACATAATCCTAAAAAAAATAAATCATAATTTTTCAGCTTCATTAATAGGAGCATTCCGCATGGGTTTTGGGGCGATTTGTTTATTGACAGCCGTGGCAGCCAATAATAAAATAAATTTAATATTTTCATTAAATCCTAATCAGATTACGGTAATTATTGTTGGCGGTACAATCTTGTTTTTCTATGTTTATACCTGGTTGAGTGCGCTTAAATATGCACCGGCAACATTAGTGACAATGGTCTTAACTTTCTCCATTGTCGTTGGCAACATTCTTAATGGATCATTTGCCGGAGTAAAACTGTTAGCGGTTGATATTTTTACTTCAATATTTTTAATTCTGGCTGCAGGTTTAGCTCTGACTAAAATTATTCCCAGAAAGATAGTTTCATCATCCTAAAAACGATATTAGAATAAATAACTAAATGGACAAACAAGGATTATTAATGTGCGCTCGTTATGCGGTTTCGCCTAACTTTTACGGTTATTGCGGTCCCAGAAAAAGCGCCAGTGTGATCGATCATTTAAAAGAAAATATTGCCGATCGGGAGCTCAAGGAAATTATCGCCGAGTTTGAGACGCTTTATCCATACCTCCAGTTAATTGCCAGGGAAAATAGGATCGATGATCCGTTTGACAGACGAGTAGTTGAGGCATACTGGCTGGGTAATAATTTACTTCATAATATCAAAAATAGGGATTATCTTGAGTTTTTAAGAGAAAGGTTAACCATAGAGAAAAGAACCAGTAAAAAAGACTATCAGGAAATCAAGATAAAAATATTGGCAAACGGTTTTTTACCTCATCACACTTTTCATGTGCTTAATATTTTCAAAACTACTGCTAAGGACACAAGCTTGAAATCACTGTTAGCCATGGACGAATGCAGGATAAATTACGGGAAAATAATTCTATGTCAAAACTTAAAACTCAAATGTCAAACCAAGATTTTAAAACCCCGTAAAAGTAGTTTAACTTTATTCAGTCCGGAAATAAAAGAGATAGGCATTAATTTTAATGATAAAAAGATAATTAAGAAATTAAAAGAAGGTGATTGGATAAGTTTTCATTGGGGAATGATTTGCGATACGTTAACAGCAAGGCAGGTAAGAAATCTGGAGTTTTACACACAAAAGGCTGTTAAGTTTTTTAATAACTAAGCATAGAAATTCAAGAAACTAAAAAAGTTTGATAAGTTTCAAAAATACTTCTCGACGTTGCTCGAAGTATATCGTTTGATCACTACGACGAGTGAGAGGAACGATGATCTATCGTTCGAGCGATTAGTCGAGAACAGGAAAGAGATTTGATTACGATTTTAACTATGAAAATATATGTATTTGGAAATCAACTAATCGATGAGGATTCCGTACCGTTAAAAATAAGCCCCAAACTGAAAAAGATTTTTCCTGATATTAAGTTCATTCAGGTTGACCCAAATGAAAATTTTCCTGATGCCAATGAGAAAGACCTCGTCATTATCGATACGGTCAAAGGTCTAAAAAAAATTTGCCTCATACAGTTTTCTGATCTGGAAATGATTAAAAAAAGCCCGGTTTCACCTCACGATTATGATCTGTTGTTTCATCTGCAGTTATTAATGAAATTGGGGAAAGTGAATTCGGTTATGATAATTGGACTGCCTTATTTGGCTGATAATACAGGAGAGGACATCGAATTTGCAGTAACAAAAGTAAAAAAAATTATTTCCACCTTACTTTAAGAAAGTGAGCAGCACAGGACATGCAGGGATCAAAGGCCCGGATAAGTTTTTCAATTTCGGTAACAATCATATCCTTGTCTTTTCCCTCATCAAGCAATTTTTCGACCAGCTCATAAATTGATTTCTCCATAACTATTTGATTTTGACCCGTTGGGACAATAATATCACCCTTTTTCAATGTTCCATCAGCGTTAATCTCGAATTGGTAATAGAGAGTACCTCGGGGTGCTTCGATTACCCCAACACCATTTGATGCAGCGGGCTGTATTTTTATCGGTGCTTCGGCAGTTATATCACTAAGATTGGTAATTATTTCAATGCTTGTATCAATGGCATGCAGAATCTCAATAGCTTGAGCAAGGTTATTATGAAAAAGATTATTTGACGGGAAAAGATCAAGATATTGTTTGACTGAACTCTTGGTTTTTTGATTAAGGGTTTCTTTACTGATATTCAATCTTGCCAAAGCTCCGACCATCATCAGGTTTCCGGAAAAGGTAAAACCGCGGGCGTGAGAATAAGGAATAATTGATGCTTCAAGATGCTTACCCAGTTCATTTTCGGGAATTGACTGACATTGTCCGGCAATCACATCCTGGGTTGAACTGCAGGTTCTGATAACCCCTTCAAGAAAAGAAAAGTCTTCTGAATAAAGTGCCGCATATGTTAATGGTGTTTTAAGTTTGAATGTAAAATCCTTTTCCGCATAGATCTGAATAAGCTTGATGATTTTAGGTCTGATTTCAACCAGTTGGGGAATTAGATTCTTCAGCTCTTCGATTTTTGGCAGTTTAATAAAACCGCCGATCGTCAGATTCGGAGCATGGACAGACCGCCCGCCTGCAATTATGGATAGCTGATTGCCAACCTCTTTAACAGTAAAAGTATCGTCGAGCATTTCATGTTCAAGAGGAACATTGGTGTCAAAGTCGAGAATTGACTGTTTATTGAGGAGGTCGGGCAGAGTAAAAACATAAAGGTGTAATGCATGGTCGCGGATAATTAATCCGTAATAAAGAAGTTTCCGCAGCAAAATCGTCTGAGGGCTGGGGATAATATTGTGGGCTTTCTCAATACCTTCGATACTGGCTAAAAGATGAGCGTTGGAACAGGTACCGCAGATTCGTGAAACTAAAGGAGGGATTGCTATTGCCGGTTTGCCTTTGATTGCCTGAGTATAAAATCTCTTCCATTCGGAAATCGAGAACTTCAGATCAATAATCTTATTATCCCGGACCTTCAGGTCAAGAGATGCTGCCCCTTCAATTTTGGATATTTCGTCAAGATTAAGATCAAAGTCATGCATATATGATGATGTCAAATGTTAAAACTCAAATGTCAAAACTACAACTCTAATATCAAAACTACAACTTAAATGTCAAATGTTAATGTATTTGTTCATTAACTGCAAAAAGGCGGTTTCGCTCATCGGGCAACCGGGTACTGATTCATCAACTTTGACAACATCGCTTACCTTAAGTACTTTTTCCTTGTATTGAAAGCGGTCGAGAATCGGTTTAATCTCGTCTAGATTTTCCCGGCTGAAAAAATTTCTTTGATTAGAGGGTGATCCGAGAACAGCACATGATCCTATGGCTATTAATATCTTGGTTTTTTCTCTTATTCTTTTCAATTTATCCTCCTGGATGTTGGAACTGATGGCTCCTTCAATAAAGGCGATATCCATAGGTTTAATTTCCTTAGTATCATCCTTACGGAATATCCGCGCATGAACAAACTCGATTTTACTCAACCATTGCTTATAATTCTTGTTTAGTAATTCTGTAAAAATTATGGTGTTATCCTCGCAACAAGTAAAGCTAAACCAACCAACCTTAATTTTATCTACCATTCATTAATTTTAACAAATGATTTAAAATTTGTTATCATAAATGAATGAACCTCACCGAGTTTTCTTATAATCTTAGAAAATATGCGCCCTATCTAATACTTTTCATAGTTATTATTATGATTTTTTATTATTCGATACAGTTAGCCATTTTGTATTATAAAAGTCAATATCAACCTGTCACATCAATTTATATTAATCCTATTTTTGACAAAATTAAAAAGCCCAGCTTAAAAAATTCTACCAGCAGCGCTAACTTCGACTATATTTTCGACACTATTGATGGTGTACCGGTAACAGCAACTGCTACGGCAAATGTTTATTTCTTACCTCTGGCAAAAGTAAGGCCGTTTGGATATAGAGAAAAAACCTATCTGATGGCAAAAGCATTTGGTTTTGATACTGATGTGATTAAAGAAACATTTACCGATGAAACGAAAAATACCGTCATGTTCAGTGATGGGAAAAAGAAGCTTACTATCAATATCTCTAATTTCAACTTCAGTTTTGAAGATCTGAATACCAACGAAGCAGATTTCCAGGAAACAATCATTCCCCCGAAATCCCAGATTGAAAATACAGCTATTGATTTCCTGAGATCCATTAACCGTTATCCGGAAGAATTGTCCAAAGGCAAGACTAACGTTATATATCATCGCTATAGCCCCGGCAACAATACTGAGTTTGTAACGGAAAATCCCAGCGATGCCAATGTGGTTGAGGTTGATTTTTACCGTCCTGATATTGAAAACTTCATGGTGGTAACACCCAAGTTTTTTAACAGTCAAAACTTTATCATAATGGTCTTTAATGAAAAAGGGAGCAAAGTGATCAGAGCTCAGGTGCATTTTTTTGAAAAGCTTGACAGTCAGTTTGGTATCTATCCGGTGATAAGCGGTGAAACCGCCTGGAACGATTTAAATAACGGCAAGGGTTTGGTCGTTTCCTCAAATGTGGATAATGGCAGTATTTCTATAAAAAAAATGAACTTTGGTTACCTGGATCCGGACAATAATGAAGATTATCTCCAGCCCGTCTATATATTTATTGGAACCAATAATTTTGTGGCATATGTTCCGGCAGTCTCACAGTACTTAATTGATTAGACTTAAACCATCAACCTGCGTATAACCAATGTTATTATCAATCCAGTTTATCAGCTCTCTGGTATCGGCGAATCGATCCTGGCTTTTCAAAATAGTCAATACTAAATCGTGACCATTATGTTTGTAAAAACTGATCAAATTTTCGCCGGCATTTTCAGTAAAGCCGGTTTTTAGCCCGCCAACTCCCTGGATTTCTCCCAGAAGTTTATTGACATTACTTAATTTATGGAAGTTTTTATATTCACTGTCGGAAACCGTAATTTCCTTGGTGGAAACAATTTTCTTTAGAAGCTTGTTTTTTAAAAGTTCTCGGGCAGCCAGAGTAAGATCATAGCCAGTCGTCAGTTGGCTAAAGTCGTCAAACCCTGCAGGATTGGTAAAATTGGATTTTTCCATACCTAACTTTTGGGCCTTTTTATTCATAATATCAACAAATTTATCACGTCCATAATTGTCAGCCAGAGCAAAAGCAGCGTCGTTGCCGGAATGGACCAACATACCATAGAGCAGATTCTCTACCGTTATTTTTTCTCCTTCGGCAAGGCCCATCAACTGGCCTTCGCTAACCACATTTTTTACCGTAATCACACGGTCCAGGTCATAAACATCATAAGCTACCAGTGCGGTGATAATCTTTACGGTTGAAGCCGGAAGAAACTGGGTTTGGCTGTTTTTTTTGTATACAGGTGTGAAAGAGTTAAGATCAACAATATAAACCGCTTCAGCCGATACTTGCGGTTCGTCAGCTGTTTTTACATACGGAATCTGATTGATTTTAAAACTCAACCTTTTTTCTTTTTGATTAAAAAGATGACGATTATAAGCGAAAGTATGATAATACAAAGAATCGCCAGGATAAAAAAGAAAGAGTACGGTAAAAAAGATGAAAAGAAAATAAAAACGAAAACGCATATAATTTTATACTAGAAATTTTTAAACAAAGTTCTTCTTCGAGTGAATCCGCCAATGGCGGGCTACGTCCCTTCGCTCGAATAGTATATACGGTACGTGATTCCTGTTATTTTATTTTTATTCCCAGCTCATCCAATTGTTCACCGGTTGCCGATGATGGAGCATCCATTACTGAAATTTTACCTCCGGATGAGGCAGGGAAAGCGATTACTTCTCTGACTGACGGTTCTCCAAGAATTGCCATGACAAAGCGGTCAATCCCAGGCGCTATCCCTCCGTGGGGTGGAACACCGTGTTGGAAAGCTGTCAGCATATGAATAAATTGCCTTTTTTGATCTTCGGAAAAGCCAATCAGGTCAAAAACTTTTTGCTGGATAACCGAATCATGAATCCTGATACTGCCTCCGCCGACTTCAAAGCCGTTTAAGACCAAATCATGTTGCAGTCCCCTGACTTTGAGCGGATCAGTATCAAGTAGCTTAATATCATCGGGATGGGGAGAGGTAAACATATGGTGAGATGGGGCAAAAGCAGCTTTTCCCGATCCATGGAAAAAATCTTCGGTTGACTGTTTATTAAATAACGGAAAATCTACTGTCCAGGCAAAAGCCAGTTCGTTTTTATCATTTTTATTTTTCCTGAGATCAGGCTTATCCGTGCCGTATTTTTTCATGACATCAGCATGTTTTAGTCTTGGCCATGGTGACTGACTAATATATTTTTTCGGGAAGATTTCATTGACAAGCGCTGAAAACATTTTTTCAATTAGCAGCAGAATATCTTCCTGGGTAACAAATGACATTTCAAGATCAAGCTGGGTAAACTCACCGTAAGCACGGTCCGCTCTGGGGTCCTCATCGCGAAAGCAACGGGCGATCTGGAAATAACGTTCGAATCCGGCAACCATGAGCAGTTGTTTGTATTGTTGAGGTGACTGAGGCAGGGCATAGAAATTGCCTTTTTGCAATCGGGAAGGAACAAGAAAGTCACGGGCACCCTCCGGAGTAGTTTTTGTGAGAATCGGTGTTTCGATTTCAATAAAGTTTTCATTAACCAGGTAATTTCTGATAAAGGTTGTAATTTTTGATTTATAAATTATGTTGTCGCGCATTCGTGGACGTCTCAGATCAAGATAGCGATATTTTAAGCGGATTTCTTCATCGATTTCATAGCCGTCAGTGTTCAGCGGCATTGGTGTGGTTTTGGCTTTAGAAATAATTTTCAACTCTTTGGCCTCAACCTCAATGGTACCGGTTTTGATTTTCGGGTTAACTAATTTTTCCGGTCTTTTTTTGACCAGACCTTTGATATAAACCACATCTTCAGGTGAAAGTGACTTAAAATTCTCTCCGCCGACTATCTGAACCGTTCCGCTGCGGTCACGCAGATCAATAAAAACAATTTTCCGATGATCGCGGATACTGTCCACCCAGCCAAATAAATCAACTTCCTTACCCACCAGATCAACAATTTCCGTAATAAACAATTTTTTCATATTTGTAATATCTTACAATCTTTTAACTGGATTGACAAGTTCAATCTTAATTGATATAATTTGATATAGTTAATGTTGTAAGATAAAACCTATAGTTATTTATGGAAAAAATACGATTAAACGGTATTAGGCTGGTTCAAGATATAAAGCCCGGAGATCCTGATTTATTTGCTTTAGGTACTGATGGAAAAACATATCAAAAAAAAGTGAGCTTCGATCAATCTTGTCAACCTATTAAGGTTGAGTGGGTATTGTTTACTGGTGGAGGTCATTGTCAAGCTCCTTCAACTCAATATTTGCATGATTTAGAAAATCATGGGGGCGACCCTCGGTTAATGGCGGGAGATGCTCAGATGACAAAAAAATACGGTGGACCTCCTGATGAACGGTCGTCAAGATAAATTTTGGATAATAGCATTTAGCTTTTCTTTATGATTCCAGTTATTGACAGATAGTCTATAGATCAATTTTATTTGATTAATATCATCAGGTAATTGGGAATAATTAAAATAAATAAGTTCAACTGAGTTTTGTTGTGAAGATGTGTCCTTTATATAGATTTTAATATGTTCGTTTTTTTTGCCAAAAGTCTTCGTACCAACAATTTTACCTTCGCTATAAAAAGTTGGTTCGAGGTTACCAATACCGAAAGGCTTTAGTGTTTCAATATATTTTGCTAAATTCATGGTAACCCGGGAAATGGGAATTTTGATATCAGCGGAAATTTCTCTTACAAGATCTTTGTTTTTGAGCCATTTGTTAATTTCTTTTTCTGAAGTCCTGATAAAGTTATCAACCTGATTTTTTTCTATGGTAAATCCAGCCGCTTGTTTATGACCCCCGACATCAATCAGATATTTATGCAGTTTTTTTAGGAAATCAGTGATGGAAAGTGCCGGAATTGATCGGGCAGAGCCTTTATAAATACCATCTGATTTTGTCATGACGATTGTTGGCCGGAAAAATTTATCAGCGATTTTACTGGCAATAAGACCGATAATGCCCTCATGCCAGTGGTCGGATTTGAGAATGATGATCTTCGGGAGGCCGCCAAATTTATTAACCTCCGGGGTTAGTATGCTTTCCACCATTTTTTTGGCTTCGTCAACAGCCTGTTTTACCAGGTCCTGGCGCTCACGGTTTTTTAATCCAACTTTTGTTGCCAGCTGGCGGGCTTTTTCTTCATTGTTGGTGCAAAGCAAGCGGAGAGCGTCAAGAGCATGTTCCAACCGGCCGACAGCATTAATACGCGGCGCAATAATGAAACCAACCTCATATGGACTGATTTCTTTGTCAATAATTCCTGCTTCAAGCAGAATATGCCTGATTCCGACTCTTTTAATATTTTTAAATGCCGGTAATCCGTACTTTACCAGACTGCGCGATGGTCCAAGTAAAGGAACCATGTCAGCAATCGTCCCAATCGCAGCCAAAGCCAGATAATCAATCTGAAAATTATATTCAAGTTTTCCTTGCAGATTTTTGGGGAGATATTTTTTAAATGCATTAAAAATTTCTTTTGCAAAAAAATAAGCTACTCCGCTACCTGACAGTTCAGAAATATGAAAGATTGCCAAAGCTTTATCCGGTAATTTATCCGGTTTGAGATGATGGTCAGTGACAATCACATCGATTCCAAGTGACTTCGCATAAGCAATTTTTTCTCTGGCAGAAATACCATGATCAACGCTAATAATCAAAGCCGGATTGAATTCTTTCTTAACATTATCAATGCCTTTATTGGAAAAACCATAACCTTCATTTTTCCGGTGTGGCACATAAGGCATGACTTTGAAACCAAGCAAATACAATGTTTCCCAAAGAATGGCCCCTCCGGTAATACCGTCAGCGTCGTAGTCGGTATAAACAACAATCATCTGCTGTTTATTTTTTATTTCCTCAAGTATTTTTACAGTTTTCTTAATCTCTTTTTTGTAGCCGAAATCCATTAAACCGATGCTCATCGGGGACGAAGGGTTCATAAACTCTTTAATATTTTTTATTTTCCGTTTCTTAACGATCAGTTTTAAAATTTCTTCATCAGTAATCTTATCTCCAGTTTTGATCTCATGAGTATACTTAATTTTCATAGGAAGATTGTAGCATAGAAGTTAGTTTATAAAGTTGAAAGTTATAAAGTTCATAAAGTTAGGGAAGTTCCAAAAGTTAACAATGTTTAAAAAGTTCTAAAAGTTCAAAGGCAACTTCTCGACCCGCTTCGCGCGCTCGAAGAATAAAGGATTATTGTTCGAGCGAACCCCGCCACGGCGGGGGAAGTCGAGAACAACGATTCTGTCCCTCGATTACATTCGGGAGAGAATGACGTTGTATTTAATATTTAGAAATTAGATTAATTAGAAATTAAAAAATTATATAATGATTACATTATGATTATTTATCTTCTGGTTGGGGGAGTGTTGGGAATTGTGATTGCTTATATTGTCATCAATCTGGCCATACCAAAGATTCTTAAAAACACCAATGAACAGCTGATTCTTATGGCCAATGAAAAACTATCGGCTGAAAAACAGGAAATAACATCTGATCTGAATAATAAAAAAACAATCATCGAAGAACTGGTAAAAAGAATTGAAAAGGAGCTTGACAACAGCAAAGACAAATTGGAAACAGCCGAGCGGGAAAGGGTCGGTTCATTCCGCGAACTTAAACAGGAGCTTGAAAATCAGCGCATCATGACAGATAAACTTACCAATACCACAAACGATCTAAAAAAAGTTTTGTCCAACAATCAAATGCGCGGCCAGTTCGGTGAACAGGTAGCCGAAGAATTGTTAAAGATGATAGGTTTTGTCAGAGGAACAGACTATTTGTTCAATAAAGAATCGGAAAATAATAGCGGCAGGCCGGATTTTACAATATTTTTACCGGATAAATTAATGATCAATGTTGATGTAAAATTTCCCTATCAGAATCTGCAAAAGATGACAGAAACAGATGATAAAAGCACAAAAAAAGAACTGTCAAAAGCATTTGAGCGCGATATTCGCGAAAAGATAAAGCAGGTGACTACCCGCGACTATATTAATCCGGAAAATAATACAGTCGATTTTGTCATTATGTTTATTCCCAACGAGATGATTTTCTCTTTTATCTATGACAAAATGAACGATCTCTGGCACGAGGCAATGAAACAAAAGGTAGTTCTGGCAGGTCCATTTAGTTTTACTGCAATTTTAAGATTGATCCGTCAAGCGTACGATAACTTTCGTTATCAAAAAAATGTCCAGAAAATAATCGGTTATATCAAGGCGTTTGAGATTGAGTTTACAAAATACAACGAAGAATTTATCAAGATCGGAGATCGCATTAACTCACTTTCAGACCAGTATGGAAAAGTAGGACAGACAAGGACCAATCAACTTTTGAAAACAGTAGAAAAAATTAAGCTGGAACAGGGATCGACAAAAGAAAATCCTCCGGAAAGACTATTAAGTTAATCCTCCACTACTATTGCTAAAGATCTTCGGTTTTAACCAATCCTGTGAGTTGGTTGTCGGATCTTCCGGTTTAACCTCTTTTTCTACAGTGCTAATTGGTTTAACTTTATGAATCTCGACCCCGCTTGGCTGGAAGGTATTTTTTTGATTGAAGTTACCGCTTGGTGGTTGACTATACGAACTGGGGAATGGATTGATCATAGGTTTTTTCAATGATTTCTTTATGGCGCCGGATCTCAGCAAAAGGGCAATATTTTCAAAGGTTTCAGCATTGACAGAATAAGATGTAAAGTTATTGGTGGACGCAGCAATTCCTGAATAGAGATTGGTGGCAATATCTTTGTCAAGCTGAAGCTGAATGTTTTGCATTAGTTTAATGATCATTTCCGAAATAGAAGATGCGGTTTTATTAATATAATTCACTGTTCCGTAATTGGCATTGGTTAAATGACGGTCGATATTGATAATGTCTTTGCCTTGAAATTGATTTTGATTGTCGGTATAAGCAGATCCCAAGCTATTCAGGTTTGGAGCATCAATGACAATAACCGCATCGACCTGAGCTCCGGTATAAGTATATTTGACCTGGTTTGGGTTAATTTTAGTATAGCCTTGACGGGGAACTACAACCAAATTAAAAAAACTGCCCTGAATATTATAATCAACTTTATCTATTGATCCTTCTGTGTAAGGAAAAGAGATTACCAGATTTTCCCCTCCGGCACCAATCTGGGAACTTATTTTATCTTCGGCAATAAGATCTAATTTGACTGGAGTTGAACAAACAATCGACATAGATTTACCCATTTTTACCAGGGCGAGATATAAGCTGGTAGCCGAAGCAACAGCATCAACTGAAGGATTGCTGGGAAGAAAAATTACCCCAGAGTTGATACGAGTGAAAATTTCTTGGATTCTTGGAAAAAGACTATTATCCATAATATTATAGGATAGATTTTACCACATCACCTATAATAATGTCAAGAGGGGGAGAAAATACCATGCCTGCTTCATGATCTTTTTTGACTTCAGTGACTGTTTTAGCCCTGGTTTTGAGAGAAACAAGCTTGGTTTTACCGATGAGCTTATTCTGTCTATAAACTTCAAGTTCATCACCGAGGTTGATTTTACCTTTTACGATTTTTATTCCATATATCTTTTCCCGCTCAATGATAAAATTGGCCAGTATTTTTGCTTCACCTTTCAAATGACGTTCTTTTTCCTCTTTTTCCTTGAGGATATCAGCTACTTCTTCAAGTTCAGCTAATAGCTCATAAATTATATTATAGGTTTTAACAATTACCTTTTCTTGTTTGGCCAGGTCTACCACTTCTTTAGGGAAATCGACGGCAAAACCGATCACAATTGCTTTAGTGGTTTTGGCCAGGAAAACATCGGATTTGTTAATTTCTCCTACCGCCTGAAGAATAATTTCAACATTATCTTTCTTGCACAAAGTGACGCAGATGGCATCGAGCGTACCTTGTGAATCTGCTTTAATGATAACGGAGAGTTTCTTCTCTTCGGGTTCAGGGTTGAGAAAAGTCTTCATATCGATTGGTTTGGGAGAGTAATCAACTTGATCATTCTTGATTTCTTGAGTTGCCGGAGTCGATAGTATAAGACTGCCAACTTCAGGCAGTTCGCTAAAACCAAGCAATTCGAAAGGGGTTGCAGGAGCTACTTTTTCGACCTGATTCCCAAGATCATTGATTAAGGCTTTGACTTTACCTTTTAATGTTCCTGAATAGAAAACATCTCCGGTTTTTAGCTCTCCTTCTTTTATTATACTGCTAACCACTATACCTCTTTTATTTTTTTTGGTTTCAATGACATAGGCTAAAAAAGGATTAGTTGGATTATAGCTAAGATTGAGATCACTGGTAACCAACAGGATTGTTTCCAATAACTCATTAATATTGGCACCAGTTTTGGCAGAGACGTTAACAGTGGGTGTCTGGCCTCCTTTATCTTCAACCATAATCTCATACTTCATGAGATCGGTTTTTATTTTATTCGGATTGGCATCGGGGAGATCAATTTTATTGATGACAACAATAAATGGGATTTTAGCCAATTTAATATGAGAAATTGATTCGATTGTTTGCGGCATAAGCGAATCTTTAGCGTCGACGACAAGCAGGGCAATGTCGGCTACATTTGCGCCTCTGGATCTTAATTGGGAAAAAGCCTCATGTCCGGGTGTATCAATGAAAGTAATCCGACTATTCTTATAACCCTTGATCTTGGTATCGATTTCATAAGCTCCTATTCTTTGTGTTATTCCGCCTTGCTCTTTGCTGGTAAGGCGACTTTTACGGATAAAGTCCAGAAGCGACGTTTTTCCATGATCAACATGGCCTAATATGGTAACAATCGGTGGTCTTGGGAACATAAATGAACAAAATTATTAACCCTTTTTGGCAGCATCTGAACTTTCCGCAGGAGTATTTTCTTTTTTATCTTCGGTTTTCTTTCCGGTCTGAATAATGTCAATATTATAACCGGTCAAGGCAGAAGCCAAGTTGACATTGACTCCATTTCGTCCTATAGCCAGAGGTGCCTGTTCTTCTTCAACATTAACCTTAGCTTTTTTACTCTTTTCATCTATCTCAACCGAGACAATTTTAGCCGGCGATAAAGCAGCTATTAAAAATAATTTTTCATCGGGGTTCCATTGAATAATGTCGATCTTTTCTTGTCCGCCTAACTCATCGGTGACAGTTTGAACCCGGACACCTCTTTGGCCAACGCAGGCACCGACCGGATCAACACCGCCTTGATTACTATAAACTGCGATTTTAGCTCTTTCTCCAGGTTCGCGAACAGTTTTTTTAATTAAGACGGTTCCGTTTCCTATTTCCGGTACCTCTTTTTTGAAAAGATTTTCAATCAGTTTCGGTTCTATCCTCGAGACAATGATTTTGGTATTGGCGAATTTGTCTTCAACAATCTCTTTAAGATAAACTATTAAGACATTATTTACCTGATAATGCTCATTTCTGATTTGTTGGTCTTTGGGTAAAATAGCCTCAGTTTTGCCGATATCAATATAGACATTATAACCATCATATCTGATGATTCGTCCTTTGATTATTGATCCGACCTGATCACGGTAGTGAGAAACAACCGTTTTTTTTTCAACCTCTCTTATTTTTTGAAGTATTACTTGTTTTGCAGTTTGAGCGGCTATGCGACCAAAACCCGGGGGAGTGATATTTTCAGCGTCTTTAAATATCCTGGTTTCGCCAGTATCTTTATTCACTTTAGCCGTAATTGTTTCAGTGAATTTCTCCGGGTATTCTTTCTTGAAGGCGGCTAAAATAGCGATTTCAATTGATTCAACAACAGCCTCAGGAGAAATCCCTCTTTCGGTAGCAACTTGGTTTAAGGCGAGACTGAATTCAGATTTAACGACTATCATGTTTTCATTTTATCACAAGGAGGTAGAAAAGCAATCGTCATTAAGGTCAAACAGACTAAATAAATCACTTTTTTTGAGTGGGTTGAGGCTTTGTTTCAGCTTGGGCGGCGGGCTTTCCAGAAGCGGCCGGAGTTTCGGCTGCAGTTGTCTCTGCACCTTCGACGGCTTTTTCAGTAATTACTTCAGGAGCAGCAACAGTTGTCTCAGCAACAACACTTTCTTCTTTATGAGCGACAACTGAAACAATCGCTTTAGCAGGATCATCTTTAATTTCGAATTTTACTGATTTTGGTAAATCTGACACCTTAATTTCCTGGCCGATATCTTTTATTGCGGAAATGTCAATTTCAATCTGTTGAGGAATGTCTTGCGGTAGTGCTTCAACTAAAAGATTTTCTGATAAGGTAAGAAGGACACCGGCTTTTTGGCTGACCGCTTCTGATACGCCGATTGTTTTTACAGGGACCTTAGTTTGAATCTTTTTCTTGAGATCAATTTTCCTTAAATCAACATGCAGCAAATTATTGTTTACGGGATGATGCTGAGGATTCTTAATCATTACAGGAATTTCATCCTGGTCAATCTTAATGTAAACAATACCTGTTTCCTTAGCTGTTTTATAAACAGCAAGAAGGTCTTTTAATCCTGCACTAACCGACTTTGATGTGAAATCAGGACCGTAGACAGTGGCCGGTACTTGGCCTTCAGCCCGCAGCTTTCCCAGCTTGCGTCCGAAAATTGTTCGTGGCTTAACAGCTAAAACCAGTTTTTCTTCTGAAGTTTTTTTTGATTTTTTCATATTATTCTTTAATTAATTCAATAAAAAATATTTTATCAGCGGACAAATTTGTATTATAGATTATTTTATTGTCTTTAACAAGTGGAGAAAAGTTTTGATTAATCAGGTAAATATTTTTCGGTATTATTAAATTCAGATTAAGATCGTTATTGGAAGAACCGATTTGTTTTTGGATGATTAATTGATAAACTCCCTTACCTTTTGAAAGTTTATTTTTTAGTTCATAGACGATTCTGATATTGGTTGTACTTTTTGGAGGCAGATCAAATAAAAATCCGATAACTTTATTTTCCTCGTCCTTTTCATCATAATCGTCGATTTGCGTATCGTTTTTTGTTAAAAGGTTTATCTTTATGTCGCGGGGAAGAAACAGCCGAAAATAATTTTTATAACGCCCTCCGGGAAAGACATCGGCTGGTGAATCATTGACAAAATTAATCTGAAAATCATGAGTTACCTGGCCGTTCTGCTGAAAATTTATTTTAGAAATAAATGATCTTGTAATATAAAAATTAGCTTTATTCACACCAAGATTGGCGTCAACAGGAAAAATGAAGTCAACCAAACAGTTTGAAACATTGGCCGCACATTTTGGTTTAATCATCCTTCCGGACCAGTAGAACGAGTCAATTACATCCTGAATATTTTTATTTTCAAAATAAAACACCATCTGCTTTTCGTCAAGTGATTTATTTAAACCGCTAAAAAACTTTTTTAAGGAAGCCGTTTCAATATTAATTAAAATTTGCCGGGCTAAAGAAGCAAGGAAACTTTTTTTTTGAATCGATCCGGGGAAAAAATCTTTTTCTGAATATATCTGGGCTTTTAAATAGAAATTTTTCGCGGTTATCTTTTCGTTAAAATCAGATAAATAGATATTGTCAAAAGCGGTCAATAGGTTTTCAATAGCCGATGTTGTAAGTAAAATACTGCCGTTAAAATCCTTCAAACCAAGTTCTTTGTCAAGAAAAAACAATGCTTGTTGATAATTAGTAGGGAAATCCGGCGAAAAGGCAGAGTCTCTAAAAAACCAGTGCGGCTGATCAAGATATTTTTTTATAGCCTCAGGAGGTTCAATATGGGCTATTAATTGACCATCGGCATCATAAGCGTCGTATATCTTTAGATCTTCAATAGTATAGTTTTTAATTGACAAAATTCCAAAAGATCCGATAAAACCGCCTCCTGGACGGAGTTCTTTATTATTGGCAAAAAGAAGAAGATACTTTCTTTCACCGTTTTTAGCAAAAATATCGTCGACAAACGGCAATAACCGCCTTAACTTTGAAATGGAATCCGTTAACAAAACGAGATCGTTTTTTATTTTACGTAAATATTTAGTTCTCTCGGGTATTTTTTGGTTTAAGAAATTAATATTCTCTTCAATTTTATTAAACGTTTTTTTCAATTGATTAAGCTTCGCAACCAACAATTCTTGTTCAGCCAGACTTTTTTCCCTTTGGAATGCCAGCCTGATTATTTGTTGGCCATCTTCGGCAATTGACATAACCTCATTAATGCTATTACCGGCTTTTTCGTTAACATCGATAATGTTGTCTGGAATCAGGGCAGCGGAAAAAAGGAGCAAGGTCGGCCTTGAGAAACTGTATATTTTTTTTCCGGTAGACAAATAGCGCGAGCTTTTGACAAGATTGGTTTTTACGTTAATATAATCTTCATTTTTGATTAACACGAAAGCCTGATATAAGTGATAAGAGGATAATATTAAAAACGGGAGGAACAATACGTGAAAGATTAAAATTAAAAATATCAAAATAGAATAGATTAATTTATTTGAAAAAAAGTTTGGGTGATATCTAACTTTATCTTTATCGGTTTTGGCTGGTTTGGGAGATTTTGGTAAATGAATTTTTAGATAACTCTCGTTGGCTCTTGATAGGGCAAACCAGAGTAGCTTATCAATTTCTTTTTCTCCGAAAGTTTCACCGTCAAGACTGATTGTTTTTGTATTCCTTAATTTATACTGATGGGTCTTTTTCGCTTCACTATCCTTGTTAAAATAGATGACAATAGCTTTTTGATAGTTCAATGAAAGCAGTTGACGAAAGGCATTTCTTTCATTTATCAAAAAACAGTAATCATAACTGTTAAGCCTTGATGGCAATTGGGAGGAATAATAGATTTCAGCATCGTATTGTGCAAGTCTTTTTTTTAAGTCAACGGTCAGTCGGCTGTTGTTTTTATCAACGATCAGTATTTTTTGTTTTTTTTCCAGAACAACTGTTCTTAGACTCATAACCTATATTGTATAATGTGACGATGAATAAAAAATCAGAAGAGAAGAAAATTATTGAATTCCGGCATATTAAAAGAATAATCCCTTTGATTAAAGATAAAAGGACAGTGGTAACCGGCGGATGTTTTGACATTTTTCATTACGGACACTTAATTTTTCTGGAAAAAGCTAAACGATTAGGTAATTACCTAATCGTTTTACTGGAGTCTGATAGATTTATAAAAATAAGCAAAAACAAAGACTGCGTTCATAATCAAAATCAAAGAGCTGCAATAGTTGGTGCTTTGTCAATTGTGGATTTAGTGATTAAACTGCCTTTATTCAAGTCAGATGAAGACTATGATAGACTGATTAAAACAATCAGACCGAAGATAATTGCAGTAACCAAAGGCGATTTAAAAATGAAAAAAAAACAGTTACAGGCTCGGCAAAACCAGGCTGAACTTAAGATTGTAACACCATTATTAACAAAGTTTTCCAGCACGAAAATTACACAATGAAATTATTTATCGGAATTAACCTGCCAACACTTACCCAGAACGACATAAGAGCCCAGATACATCCTTTGATTGAAGAATATCCGAGCTTTGATTGGGTGTCTGAGACAAATTACCACATAACGATCCAATTCTTAGGGGAAACTAAAAAAATTAAAGAAATCAGTCTTCGGCTTCAAGATTTGCTTTATGATCAGCCGTCATTTTATCTATATTCAAAAGCTCTTGATTTATTTATCCGACACAACATTACTGTTTATTTAAATTTTCAAAGGCAGAAAATACTTGAGCAGATACATAAAATCATCAGGAATGATTTTGCAGCAGATCATCTTAATAGTCAATTTATACCGCATTTGACACTGGCCAAATCCAAGATACCATCTAAACAGCAATACTTTGTTTTAAAAAAGAAATTGAGTAAAACCATAATTGATACCGAATTCAAAGTGGATAAGATTGTAATTTTCCAAAGTCTGGTCAAAGATAAGCATCTTCTATACAATAAAATAAAAACCATTCCGCTTATCAAATAACAATTTATATCAAAAAAACCATCCCGAAGAGGCTCGGGAATGGTTTTTTATAAGTTTTAAAAAGAGAATTTTTACGCAGTTCCGATTCTGTACATACCTGTTCCACAGTCTGGGCATTTTGCTTTCATAGCCGGTTTTCCATTTTTCATGGTTACTTTTTGTGGATTAGCGACTTCTTTTTTTGCTCTACATTTAACACAGTACATTGATGCCATAAATTATTTTCACCCCCTTTCACTCTCCAAAGCTCTAGCAGAGGAGAGTTAAATCAATTATTGATTAATCGTAACAAAATAAAGAAAAAATTCAAGCGCAAGAATACCACATATCAAAATCAAACTTTTCTTTAAATCGGCAAAAAAAAATTTAGTGATGAGTAAATCTTCCTGGTTTAATGGCAATATTGGCGATTTGGATCCGGAGTTGCCGTCTTTTTGTATATTAATAATCTTATTATGCTTATTGAGTATTCCATTCACATCCTCAATTTTAATTTCATTATTTTCAATAAACTGAACTTTCCTACGATAGGCAGCTATTATTTTGGCTTTTTTACTTTTTTTTGGCATTTTAATTTTTTATCATATTGACAGTCATTTGTAAAGAGGTTAAAATCATATGAAATGATAAACGCATGGTTTTATCATTTTTTTATTTGGTATAATTTTTATCCAGGCTTTTCTAGGAGACTAAAAATACACAATTTATATTATTCCTGATTAGAAATTTAATCAATTATTAATAAATATGATTAACAGAAAACTCGGTTTTACGGTTATTTTAATTGCTTTTATTCTTTCTTCATATAGTACTTACTCATATTTCTCAGGTAGCTTAAAAACCGGGTTAAGTTTGCCGCTGAGCAAATATCAGCCTCCCAAAGGTAACGGGAACGGAAGTAGCGGCTCAGAAGCTGAGTCAACTGAACCAAAAACCGAAGAGTGTCCGATAAATGGTGAAATGTTGACGGAAAAACAAAAGGATAAATGGTTAACCAGAAGACCGCTGGCCGTGATGATAGAAAATCATAAGGATGCCAGACCCCAATCAGGATTAACAAGTGCAGATGTTATCTACGAGGCAGTAGCTGAAGGCGGGATTACCCGTTTTATGGCAGTATATTATTGTAAGGACGCTTCTTATATCGGACCTATCAGATCAGCCAGAATATATTTCATTAAATTACTTCAAGAATATGGAGATTTTCCCTTATATGCTCATGTTGGAGGTGCGAACTGCGATAAAGAAACAGGATCAGGTTGTGATAACGGTGCACCGGCAGACGCTCTTGGAACCATAAGGAGACTTGGCTGGGAAATATACAACGACCTGAACCAGTTTGGAGTTCCTTTTCCTTACTTTTGGCGTGATCCGGAAAGACTCCCAGGGAGATCAACCGAACATACGGTATATTCATCAACCCCAAAATTATGGCAGTATGCCGACCAAAAAAGACAGCTGACTAATATTGACGAAGAAGGGAATGCTTGGGATAAAAAATTTGTTAAATGGGAATTTGCCGATGATGCCAAGTCAGCCGATCGGGGGAAAGTAGATACGATTAGTTTTAAATTCTGGCAGAGTTTTGCCGATGATTTTGCCGTGATTTGGAAGTATGATGCCAAAACTAATTCTTATAAAAGAACTAACGGAGGTGTTTTGCATGAGGATAAAAATAATAAAAAGACAATTGAGTCTAAAAACATAGTAATCATTTTTGCCAAAGAAACACCGGCTAACGATGGATATGATGGAGGACACATGCTTTATGGCGTTACCGGTTCCGGTGACGGATTGCTTTTCCAGAACGGTAAGGCTAGTGAGATAAGCTGGGATAAAGAAGATGAAGAAACCAGAATGACTTTTCTTGATAAGGATAACAAACAAATACCATTTGTTCGCGGCCAGATATTTTTCGAAATATTACCGATTGGTAATAAAGTTACTTATTAATACCGGTCAATATGCTTGAAACAATCATTCCCTCTAAGGCAAGAAGAAAGATTCTTCAGCTATTTTTTCAAAATCTTAATGAAAATTACTATTTACGGAGGATTGTTCGGGAAGTTGATGAGGAAGTGAATGCAGTCAAAAGAGAGCTCGATATTTTGTATGAAGGCAAGGTACTGTATAAAGAAAAAAGGTTAAATAAGATACTTTATTTCCTTAACAAAAACTATATTTTTTACGATGAATTTTTGAGGATTTTTACAAAAATGGGAAAATTGGCAGACCTGATACGTAAAAACGTCTCCAAGATCGGTAAGGTTAAATTTGTGGCTTTGTCAAGTAAATTTGCAAAAAAGATTTCCCTAAAGGACGATGAGATTTATTTGCTCTTTGTCGGAGTTATTGTAGTTCCGGAAGTTGTTGGTATAATATCGGAAGTCGAAAAAATATTTGGGAGAGAAATAAATTATTCAGTTATGACAGAAGACGAATTTGCTTTTAGAAAAAAAAACAATGATCCGTTTACCTGGCGGTTTTTAAGACAACCTAAAATTATGTTAGTTGGAGTTGAAGAAGAATTAACGAAATGAAATTCATTAAAACATTATTGCTCATTTCGATTACAATTTTGATTATTTGGATTGATCTTCCGGAGAATCTGCCCGTAAATTTTAACTTAGGAAAAAAAAAGATTAATTTTAAGATAAATCCTTTGTCTCTGGATATTAATTTTCTTGGTTTGTCGATTAAAAAGAAATTTAATACTCAGTTAGGGTTGGACCTTAAAGGAGGCAGTCATTTAGTTTTCGAAGCTCAGACCAGCAAAACAAAACCCGAGGATCTTAACGATGCATTAAGTTCAGCGCGCGATATCATTGAAAAAAGGGTTAATCTTTACGGTATTTCAGAACCAAGTGTTCAGACCTTAAAATCAGGTAATAAATACCGGATTGCGGTTGATATTCCCGGAGTAACCGATATTAATGAAGCGGTGAAACTGATTGGCAAAACAGCTCAGCTGCAATTTACAGAAGAAGCCACCAGCGACGCTAAAATTGCCACCCAAACTCCGCTTTTTTTAAGAGTGACTAAACCGACCGGTTTAACCGGAAAGGATATTAAAAAAGCTACGGTTACATTTGACAACCAGACCGGTAAACCTCAGGTCTCCTTGAATTTTTCCGGCGAAGGAGCTAATTTATTCAGTAAAATAACTGAAAGAAATGTCGGTAAACCTGTTGGTATATTCTTGGACGACTATCCGCTTTCAATACCAACAGTACAACAGGTTATCAGCGATGGCAACGCCGTAATCACAGGGAATTTTACCGTGGATCAAGCCAAAGAACTTGCCATATCAATAAATTCAGGCGCCTTACCCTTATCAATTAATTTAGTTGAACAGAGGAATATTGGACCATCATTAGGAGAAAAAGAAGTAAGGCAAAGTGTATTTGCCGGGCTTATCGGTCTGACAATGGTTTTGATTTTTATGATTGTCTATTACGGTAATTTAGGCGCAATTGCGTCGATTAGCCTAATCATTTACGGATTAATTTCATTTGCAATTTTTAGGACAATCCCCGTTGTCTTGACTTTACCGGGAATAGCAGGTTTTATTCTATCAATCGGCATGGCGGTTGATTCCAATATTCTGATTTTTGAACGTATCAAAGAAGAGCTGAGAAAAGGCAAGAAATTTGAAATTGCGATAAAATTAGGGTTTGGCCGGGCAATCGATGCAATTAAAGATGCCAACATAACAACACTAACAGTAGCTTTCATTTTATTCAATCCGCTTAACTGGGAATTCTTGCCCCAGTTTGGCATGGTCAGGGGATTTGCTTTGACATTGGGCATAGGTGTAGCTACAAGTTTATTTACAGGGGTAGTAATCACCAGAAGATTAATTAATATTTTTTATAAGAAATCATAGGCGAATATGGTTAATTTTACAAAATACCGCTGGTTATATTTTTTTATCTCGGCCTTAGTTATTGGTATTGGTTTATTTTCACTTATAAAATGGGGATACCGATATTCAATCGAGTTTGTTGGTGGAACCCAGCTTGAGTACCAGCTAAGTCGGGAAGCGTCAATACAGGAGATAAGAAAGATATTTATAGAGAATGGGGCGGAAATCGTTGAAATATTATTAGAAGGAAAAAATTTATCAGTCAGAACTAAAGCCATTAATGAGAAAAAAGAGCTGGGAATAAGAACCGCGCTGGAAAAAAATTTATCCATAAGAATTGATATTTTAAGAATCGAGACCGTGGGACCGACCTTAGGAAAAGAAATGGTAAGGAAGACTTTAGTTGCCGCTTTGCTGGCAACATTAGGAATATTAATCTATATGATTTATGCTTTTAAAGGGATTAATTATGCCGCTGCTGCAATTATTGCCAATCTTCATGATTTAATTGTTGTCGTAGGCAGCTATTCATTGCTCTCGCATTTTTTTAAAGCAGAAGTTGACACAATGTTTGTAACTGCGGTATTAACGACAATGTCATTTTCGCTTCATGATACGATTGTTATTTTTGACAAAATCCGTGAATACCGTCATTCCGGCAGTAATGAAAAAATTGAGTATTATGCTAACAAAGCTCTTACGGAAACTATGGTTCGTTCAATTAACAACTCAATGACAATTCTTTTCATGCTTTTGTCACTGACTTTACTCGGAGGTTCAACTATTAGATTTTTTATAATTACATTATTAATAGGAACGATTACCGGGACCTATTCGTCTCCGTTTGTGGCAACTCCAATTCTCGTTTGGCTGGAAAAAAGGAAGATTAAAGGTTAAATGAAATTAATTATTAATTATTAATTTTTTTATAAAAAATATGGCTAAAGATAATGACACTGAAAAATCAGAATCATGCCCCAAATGCGGGTCAGCTCTAGGTGAAATCGTGGTTACAAAGTCTGGAAAAAGACTGCAGAGATGTTCTACAGGACAATGGAACAGCGAAACGCGACAGAATGAAGGCTGTGATTATGTCAAATGGTTACCGTTTGAACCCCAAACACTTGACGAAAAATGTCCAAAATGCGGGGCCCCATTAATTTTAAATGTGACGAAGTTCGGTAAAAGAATGAAAAAATGTTCCACTAACAGCTGGGATCCTCAGACAAGAACCGCCAGCGGATGCGATTATATCGAATGGATCAAAGGAACCACTGAAAGCCTTGACGAAAAATGCCCAAAATGTGGAGAGAATCTGGTCTTATTTACAACATCAGCAGGCAAGCGTTTAAAAAAATGTTCAACCAGCGGTTGGGATAAAGAACAAAAGATGGCAACAGGATGCGATTATGTTGAATGGTTAAAATAATGATAATTCGCAAATTTTCATTAGGCCAGCTTCAAGCGAACTGTTATTTTGTCATTGATCATCATGATTGCTTAATCATTGACCCGGCTGATGACGCTAATTTTTTACTCGAAGAAATCCTAAGGCAAAAACTGAGTATAAAAGCGCTGCTGGCTACTCATGGACATTTTGACCATCTGATGGCTGTTGGCGAAATACAGGCCAGCTTCAAGGCTCCGTTATATATCAGCGATAAAGATCTTTTTTTAGTTGACAGACTGGATGAAACAGCCGCGTATTTTTTGGGCTGCCAAACATCAATAATTAAACCGTCAATAATAAAAAAGATATCTCAGGAGAAACCTGATCGTACCAATCTTCTTCCGGCCTTTGGTTTGGAAATCATCCCGACTCCTGGTCATACACCGGGCAGTCTGTCATTTTATTTTCCCAAGGTAAAAACAATATTTTCCGGAGACACTCTTTTCAAACAGGGAATCGGTCGATATGATTTTTCCTATGCAAGGAAAAAAGATCTTGAAAGCTCGTTGAAAAAAATATTGCAGCTCCCGGAAAAAACCGTTGTTTATCCCGGCCATGGGGATGCAACTACTATCAAAGATGAAAAAAGCAACCTACTTCATTTATTCAATTAAATAAAAATATTGCGTATTTAGTAAACAACGATTCTGTCCTTCGGCAGAATAAGGACAGAATGACATAATAATTTTTCTAATGAAGTGTCTGCAGATAATTGAGCAGGGTTTTACGATCATTAGCGAGTTTTTTTTCTACGACTTGCTGGAATATTTGTTTTAAAACTATACCGACTTTCGGACCCGGCTTTAAACTTAGTTTTTTCATGATATCATTACCGTCAATTTTAAGATCGGTAATTTTAAACGGTTCTTTTTGCACATCAATCAATCTTTTTTTAAAGAGTTCAAACCGCCAGGACGTTGGTGCTGCCCCTGAGCCAATGCGATCACCAGTCCTCAGGTCGAGCATGTCCTGAATATTCTCCTTGCCAATCTCCCTAATAAAACGACGGACAACTTTGTCAGTTATAATCTCCGATACTGTAAATTGATGGTATTTGACCAGTTTGACAAATTTATTTTTATCTTTATTGGATAACTTTAATCTTTGGGCTATCTCTTTGGCTATTCTTTCACCGACAACCTCGTGATTATAAAAAGTAATCAAACCGCTTTGAGCATCTTTATGAAAGGTGGCTGCTTTTCCAACATCATGAAGTAGAGCGGCCAGGCGGGTTATCGGGTTTTTTGAAGGACAATGTTTTAAACTCATAACCATATGGGTGCCGGCATCGTAAATATGATGTCTTTTTGGACTTTTTTGGGGAATTAAAAAGCTCTGATCAAGCTCAGGTAATATATATTTCAAAAGTTCGGTTTCATGCATCAAAAATATCGCTTTTGCAGGATGACCAGAACTTAAAATTTTTATCAGCTCATCACGGATCCTTTCCCAGGCGATTTTTGTTATTAAGGCAGAGTTTTTTTTGATTGAGTCTTGAGTTTTGCCTTCAATGGAAAAACCGAGTTGGGCTGAAAATCGAATCGCCCTGAGCAATCTTAAGGCATCTTCTGTAAATCTTATATCAGGGTCACCAACGGCAACGATTAGTTTTTCCCTGAGATGTTTACGGCCTTCAAAAAGATCAATCAGTCGTTTACCGTCATAAGCCATGGCATTTACGGTAAAATCCCGTCTCGACAAGTCTTCTTCAATGGCGTCAGCCCATTCGATTTTTTCCGGATGACGGTAGTCAAGATACTGCGACTCTTTCCTGAACGGTGTTACCTCATACAGCTCATCATTGATTCTTACCGTAACCGTACCGTATTTATTGTGGTAAAAACCGTCAGGAAAAATCTGCAAAATATTCTCAGGCAATGCATTAGTAGTGAAATCCCAATTATTGGTTTCTTTTGCCAATAAAAAATCTCTCAGCCCTCCACCAACGACGTAAATCTGATAGCCTTTTTGTTCGAATACTGTCATGAAATCGATTATCTTTTGGGGTAATTTAATCATGATATAATTCTAGCATGCGTAAAGTCATTTTCGATAAAGATAATGAAAGCAGGCCTTATACGGCTGTTAATGGTGTTTTTTTTAAGAAAATTAGCAATAAAACCCATATTCTTCTGGGTAAAAGAAAAAACGTTTCCGGTTCAGGTTATTATTATTTACCGGGTGGCCATATCCGCGATGGGGAGAGAATCGAACGAGCTTTGGTAAGGGAAATCAAAGAAGAGTGCGGACTAACCGTTAAACAAGGAAGGCTACTTTGGGTTGAAGAGAGTCTAACCCGGCGCCATCACATAGTCCTTTATTATGAAGCAATAATTAATGGTAATTCAGAACCAAAGAATCTTGAACCGGACAAGTGCTCAGGTTGGCAGTGGTTTGCGTTGGATAATCTCCCGCAGCCTCTTTGGCATACGCTTCAGCAGTTTATCACTGAATATATCAATAGGAAGAGAATCTATCGTCTCGCTACACCATCAATAGACTACATTGGAGTAGGAGTCGCTGCAGTAATACTTGATGACAAAAACCAAGTATTGCTGCAAAAAAGAGGTAAAAAAGCTAAAAACGAAGTTGGTAAATGGAAACTGCCCGGCGGACAGATAGAATATGGAGAAAATTCTGTTAGAGCCCTAAAAAGAGAATTAAAGGAGGAACTGGATGTTGAAGTAGAGATAAAAAAACAAATTTTTTGTCTTGACGATATCATTATCGACGAAGGCCAACATTGGCTGACTCCTTTTTATCTGTGTCAGATAATAAAAGGCAAGCCAAGGAACATGGAGAAAGATAAAACCGAAACAATCAAATGGTTCTCCCTAACTGATTTACCAGATGATCTTGCTTATGGAACCGGAGAGGTACTGGCTAAAATTAGTTGATTTCATATGGTTGACAAAATATATTTTCATGATTTTTATCAAAATGTCTGGCATGGACCGGTACAGCCAACTGACCGGAGGGAAAAAAACTGGCTGGTAGACAGATCATCTGCGAAAGCCTATACTGATACTTTTTCTCCTCTATTACACATTCCAACTTTTGTTGATTTGAGGACTCAAGAATTAGGAGGGAACAGACCTTTAACGTTGGACATCATGGCGGATACAACTGCTTTATTTGGATTTCAATTACCCGGGGTTGCTTTAAGATTAAAGGACATAAGGTCTGAAAGAGACAAGATCGATGATGATGATAATGGTCGTTTCTTAATAACAGGCGACGTTCGTAATAGTGACACTTGGACACGTCTTCAGCGAATAAGGAAAGAAAAATGGCCGGAAAAAAGCGGATTTGATTTTATTATGTGTCGGGGAATAGCAGGAATGGATTGCTTAACAACAAATCCAAATGTCCATTTTTATTTATTGCAAGAGGCATATTGGCTCCTTTCAACTGGTGGTGTTATCATAACTCAGATTCCGGAAAGCTCAAAATATCTTGCTAATGAATGGGTATTGTTTATTAACCGACATTATCGTAAGTCTCTTGAGGCAAAAGTGGCAAGAGGTTTAAACTTAGGACATATTGATGAATCTCAAATTCTAGGATTAATTAAACATGAAGGTGCGCCTCTTTCTCTGCCGACGTGTTTTTCAATCCGAGATATAGAAGGATATGATTTTAGTGAAAGCTTTTTAAACCAGCTGGATAGGCATGTTCCTGGATTATTCAAAAAAAATGAATAATACAGTTATGAAATTATTCGATAAGATCTTTTAGGATATCCAAATTCTTTTTGTCCGGGCCATTACCATCAAACCCAGGAACTTCAATGATAAAAGGCAATCTTTTTGTTTGCGGGTGATTCAATAATACCCTAAAGCTTTCCAGACCGATTTTACCCTGACCAATATTATCATGACGGTCTCTGAACGATCCAAAATCATCCCGGCTGTCATTAACATGAAAAAGTTCAAGCTTATTTAAACCTATCATCCCATTAAGTTTTTTTAGGAAATCTGACAGTTTTTGTTCTGTTCGGATGTCGAAGCCAGTTGCATGAAGATGGCAAGTGTCGAAACAAATCCTAACCCTGTTGTTGTCTACGTCCTCAACTATTTCAGTAATCTCTTCAGGACTCTGACCGATTTTATGATTACCCGCATTTTCAATAATAAATAAACATTCGGTTGTTTTATCAAGAATTTCTTTAATATTTTTTATGAGAATAGAATATTTTATTGAAGTTTTTTCCTTTTTGTAAGATCCCAGATGAATGATGCTTCCTTTTACACCAATCTTTTTAGCAATATTCATTTCGGCTATCAATGAGAGTTTTGACAGATGTCCGATTCTTCCTTCATCAGCCAGATTAATCAAATATGAGGCGTGAAAATATATCGGATTAATCTTCAAAGTCTTATTCTGCGCTTTAAAACTATTTTCTTCAGATGATGTAATTGCAGCAAAATTCCATCCGCGGGGTGAGGTAGAGAAAATCTGCAGACAGTTGCCGCCCATAATTGAAATTTTTTTCAGGGCTTGTTCATAACCGCCGGCAATTGAGACATGAGCGCCGAGTTTAGCCATATAGTATTTGTCTTATTGCTTTTTTAATATTCGGGTGATAATCATATTTGTCAATATCGCTTTTAGTAATCCAGGCATAGTCAGTAAGATTTTTTTCGAGCCTGATTTTTCCTGCTTTTTTCAATCGGGTTAAAAAATGTTCCCCGTGAAACCACATTCCGCCACTGAAAAAAACATCTTCACCGATCCAGAAACAATTGATTATTCTCAGATTAACTTCTTCTTTGACCTCTCTTTTGGCAGCGTTGATGACGGGTTCATCAGGTTTGACTTTCCCGCCGGGAACAGTCCAAAGGCCTCCGTCAATCTTCTCTGAAGGCGATTTTTTAACGATTAAGAGTTTATTTTTCGGGTCGATTATAAAAACAGCAACAGCAAGAATAACCTGATACTTTGAGAGCATGAAATAATTATATCACCTTGATTGAAGAAATGAATTTTCCCCTTGACATCTATTAGCAGAGTTGTTATATTATTGCTAATTACCTGTTTAACAATAATTATGGATGATTTAACGCAAAGGCAAACTGATATTTTGAAAACAATTATCAGCGAATATACTGAAAACGGTCAGGCAGTCGGATCCGAGATACTGGAAAAAAAATACAAGATCGGTGTTTCTCCGGCTACGATAAGAAACGAAATGGTTGAACTGGCGAAAAAAGGTTATCTAAAGAAATCCCATTTTTCATCGGGGAGAATTCCTTCAACAAAAGGTTTCCGATTCTATATCAAAAACTTAATGAAGGAAAAAGAACTATCGACAATTGATGAAGTATCTTACAAGAACAGCATCTGGGATGACAGAGCAGAGTCGCACAAACTTTTAACACATGCAACCAAAATACTTTCCCAGAAAACCGGCCTATTGTCATTGACGGCAACAAATCAGGGAGACGTTTATTATTCGGGAATTGCCAACCTACTTGATAAACAGGAGTTTTTCGACTTGGATTTATCACGTAATCTTTTTGAAAGACTTGACGAAAATGTATTTTGGTCACGGCTTTTAAACCAATTTGATTTGATAAAAGAAGATATTATGTGTTCTTTGGGTGCCGATGACTTCTGTGATCCGGTATTCGAATCTTGTGCGAGTGTCTTTGGTGATTTTCATGGTGATAAAATTAAAGGAATTATCGGTGTAATCGGTCCAAAAAGAATGTATTATGAAGGAATTATTCCTCAGGTTAAGTATTTTTCAAGCCTGATCGAAGAAATCTTTAAAAATCAAAAAACATAAGTTATTTATTAGATGATTTTATTTTATGAGAGCAAAATCTGATGATAAAAAAATATCAAAAAAGCAAGACTGCGATAAGACAGACATAGTAATTGAACAGCTAAAAAAAGCAGTCCAGGAGAATAACGATAAGTATTTAAGGGCTTTGGCGGATTATCAGAACCTTGAAAAAAGAGTGGCTCGTGAAAAAGACGAATTGGTAAAGACAGCCAATAAAAATCTTGTCTTAAAACTGCTGCCTTTCCTTGATCATTTAGACAAAGCTCAAATATTTATTAAAGATAAAGACCTGAAACTCATAAAAGATTATTTTTTAAAATTATTAGTTGAAACTGGTGTAAAAGAGGTTGATGTTTCAGGTAAAATATTTGATCCGTATACTGCTGAGGCAATTGAAGTGGTTGCCGGAGATCAGGATAACATTATAGTTGAAGTTGTCAGGAAAGCTTATAGCTATAATGGTCAAATAATCAGAGTGGCTCAGGTTAAGGTAGCCAAAAAAATTAAAAATTAATTTTATTAAACTATGGCAAAAATAATCGGAATCGATTTAGGAACAACCAACTCATGCGTTGCTATCATGGAGGGCGGCAAACCAAAAGTTATTTATTCCCAGGAGGGAAGAAATGTTATCCCGTCGGTCGTTGATCCTGTCAAAAGAATTGTTGGTGATGTAGCCAAAAGACAGATGGTGATCAATCCGAAAAACACGATTTTTTCGATTAAAAGACTAATGGGTAGGCGTTATACCGATGAATCAGTCAAGTATGATATGAAATGGCTGCCTTATAAAATCAAAGAAGGCCGTGACAACATGGCCGTAGTTGAGGTAGATGGTAAAACATATACACCGCAAGAAATTTCATCTCAGATTCTGCAAAAAATAAAATCAGATGCAGAAGCGTATTTGGGAGAAAAAATCAGTAAAGCAGTGATTACGGTTCCGGCATATTTTGACGATTCGCAAAGACAGGCTACCAAACAGGCGGGCGAGATTGCCGGCCTTGAGGTGGTAAGAATCATTAATGAACCAACAGCAGCGGCTTTGGCTTATGGATTAGATAAAAAACACTCCCATACAATAATTGTCTATGATCTAGGTGGCGGAACCTTCGACATAACGGTTCTTGAGCTGGGCGAAGGAGTATTTCAGGTTAAAGCGACCAATGGTGATACTCATCTGGGAGGAGACGATTTTGACAGAGTTATTTTAAATTATCTGGCCGATGAATTTAAGAAAGACAATGGTATTGATTTGAGAAAAGATGCGCAGGCGCTACAAAGACTTAGAGACTCTTCAGAAAAGGCTAAGATCGAATTATCATCATCATTGGAATCAGAGATAAACCTACCGTTTATTACGGTAAAAGACAATCAGCCACTGCATCTGGTGATGAAACTAACCAGATCAAAATTGGAAGCGTTAGTAGGCGATTTGATTAAAAAAACCTTTGATCCGGTAAAAGCCTGCTTAAAAGACGCCAAGACCTCAGTTTCTAAAATTGACGAAATAGTAATGGTTGGAGGAATGACAAGAATGCCCATGGTGGTTAACGAAGTCACTAAATTTTTCGGGAAAGATCCAAACCGGTCAGTCAATCCTGACGAGGTGGTGGCAGTTGGAGCAGCTATACAGGCAGGAGTTTTAACCGGGGAAACAAAAGACGTTGTTCTTTTGGATGTTACCCCTCTTACTCTTGGAGTTGAGACGTTGGGATCAGTAACAACGCCATTAATCCAGAGAAACACAACCATTCCAAACACAAAATCAGAAGTGTTTTCAACCGCCGGTGATAATCAAACCCAGGTTGAGATCCATATTCTTCAAGGAGAAAGACCACTGGCTAAAGATAATAAATCTTTAGGAAAATTCATTCTTGAAGGGATTCCTCCAGCTCCAAGAGGAGTGCCTCAGATTGAGGTCACCTTTGATATTGATGCCAATGGTATTTTGACAGTGACGGCAAAAGATAAAGCAACCAATAAAGCGCAGAGCATTAAAATAACCGGATCAACCGGTTTAACCAAAGATGAGATTGAAAAAATGAAAGACGAAGCGGATAAAAATGCCGAGAAAGATAAAGAGGAAAAAGAAAAAATTGAGGTACGCAATAAAGCCGACAACTTAATTTATGTCTCGGAAAAATCTTTAAAAGATGTCGGAGACAAAGCGCCAAAAGATGTTCAAGAAGAAGTGAAGAAAAAAGTCAGTGAGTTAAAAGATGTTCTTGGGAAAGGTAGTAAGGATGACATTGAGACAAAGACCAAAGATCTGTCTGACAGCTTACAAAAAATCGGTCAATTTATGTACAGTCAGTCTCCGCAAAACGGAAAAACGCCTGAGAACAAACCAGATGAAAAAGCCGAGGATAAGAAAGGTGACAAAAGTAACGGCAACAAAGCAGAAGAAGGAGAAGTTGTTAGTTAAAATCCAAAAAGACCGATATTATTATGGCAGATTATTATGAAGTACTTGGTGTGAATAAAAATGCAAGTGAAGCAGAGATCAAAACCGCTTATCGGAAACAAGCATTAAAATGGCATCCGGATCGAAACAAGTCAGCGGAAGCGACCGCTAAATTCAAAGAGATCAATAAAGCATTTGAAGTTTTGTCTGACCCAAAGAAAAAAGAGTTGTACGATCAATATGGAGCGTCGGCCTTTGAAAAAGGCGGATTTGGCGGACAGGGTCAAGGCAGTAATTTTTACCAGGATGGGCCGTTTAAGGTTTATACCAATTTTGGCGGTGAGTCGTCTTTCAACAATTTTGATTTTGGCGGGTTTACAGACCCTTTTGAAATCTTCGAACAATTTTTTGGTTTTCAATCACCTTTTTCCGGTCGGAAAGCCAAAAGAAGAGATGTTTTTCAGATTAATCTGACTTTTGATGAAGCTGTTAAAGGCATAGAAAAAGAAACCGTAATCAAAGGTGAAAGACGAAAAATAAAAATACCGGCAGGCGTTGACAACGGAACCCGAATTCGGTTTTCGGATTTTGATCTTCAGGTAAATATTAAATCTCATCCTTATTTCAAGCGCGAAGGTCAGGATATATATCTTGAAAAAGACATTTCATATCCGACGGCTGTCGTAGGAGGAGTGGTTAATATAGAGACAATTCATGGAAGCCTGAACTTGAGGATTAGACCGGGGACCAAATCAGGAACCACTATTAGATTGCAAGGCGAGGGAATCCCTTATCCTCACTCACACCAAAAAGGCGATCAGTATACAATTTTAAGAATCAAAGTACCGGAGAGAATCTCACCAAAGACGAGGAAAATTCTTGAGGAACTGCAAAGTGAAATAGAGAAGGATTAATCCAAAGGATTTTTATGAAAATCACTACCAATGTTGAGAATCTAAACAATTATCAACTATATCTAAAAGTGGAAGAGACAATTCATGAATTTTTAAAAACAAGAGGATATCTGAAAATCGAATTACCAGTTTTATCCCCGGCTCTGATTCCCGAATCATATCTTGAAGTTTTCAAAACAGAGTTCAGATACCTCAATGAAAAAGAAAATCTATTTCTTACACCATCACCCGAATTATTTCTAAAACGTCTCTTAGCTTATGGTATCGGCGATTGTTACTATTTAGGTAAATCTTTCCGTAACAGTGATCCCCCATCGAGCTTGCATTCTTTTGAGTTTACCATGCTCGAATTCTATAAAGTGAAAGCTAATTATCTGGATATAGCAGATGAATTGCTTGGCCTGCTTAATTATATTTGTATAAAACTGAACAGGATAACGGATACGGGGGAAAAGACAATAATTTATGGCAATAAAAAAATAAGTTTTACTCAATGGGAAAAGATAAGTGTTGCCGAAGCTTTTGATAGATACGCCCAAATTAATTCCAACGAGCTTTTTGATGAAGATTTATTTTTTAAAAAAGCCGAATCAAAAGGCTATAATATTAAACAGTCATCATATACTGATATCTTTTCGCAGATTTATGTTCAAGAAATAGAGCCGAGTCTTGGTCAAAACGGTTATCCGACCTTGATCTATAATTATCCAAAAAAAATGGCAGCTTTGGCAAAATTAAACAGCGACAACCAGACAGCCCAGAGATTCGAATTTTATATTGGAGGGATAGAACTTGGTGATTGTTATACGGAACTTACTCAATGGAAAGAGCAGCAAAATAGATTAATGGCTGAATCTAAAGAGAGAAGCCAGCAAAAAAAGATAAAACATCCAATTGACAAAGGCTTTATCCAAGCATTACAATATGGACTTACAGATTGCGCAGGAATTGCGATCGGAGTTGAACGACTGGCGATGATCTATGCCAACCTCGATACGATCAGCAAGCTTAAATTAATTAATATTGACTAATATTATGATGATTAATGCAGGGAATCTAAAAAAAGGCGAGTTTATCAGATACCAAAATGAAATATGGCAGGTCCAAAAAGCAGATTTCTATTCACCGGGTAAGGGTTCTGCCCTGATGAAGGCAAGGATAAAAAATGTTCTTTCAGGTAAAAACGTTGAGTATGCTTTTAAATCCGGTGAGGGGATAGAAACTGTTGAAGTACAAAGCATTGAGATGCAGTATCTTTATAAAGACGCAGAAAACCTGTATTTTATGAACGAACAAAATTATGAGCAGTATACGCTGCTTTTATCATTGGTCGGAGATATAGTCAAATTCCTCAAAGACGGAGATAAATATTACGTGTATCTTTATGACGATAAACCAATAAGCATGAGGCCGCCGGCAAGTGTCAAACTAAAAGTAGTGGAAACAGAAGATGCGGTAAAAGGCGATACGGTATCCGGTGCAAAAAAACAGGCGAAGCTGGAAACAGGTGCAGTCGTCATGGTGCCTCTTTTTGTTAAAGTCGGGGAGACAGTAACTGTAAATCCCGAAACCGGAGAGTATGGTGAAAGAGTTAAGATTTAATATACATTAATGATCTCAGTCGGCGAAATATTGAAAAAAGCAAGAGAAGAGCAGAAGATTCCGCTGACCACGATTGAAAAACAGATTAAGATCAGAGAAAAATTCCTTAAAGCCGTTGAGGCTAATGATTGGAATATTTTTACCTCAACCATATATATCAAAGGTGTAATCAAGAACTACTCAAACTTTTTAGGTCTGGATGCAAAGAAAATGCTGGCTTTTTTCAGACGAGATTACGAAAAAAAAGAAGAGGTAAGATTTAAGAGACGCTTATCAAGCCAGTCTTTTAAGCCGGAGACAAAAAAAACAATTACTATTGCCTTTTTTATCATCATCCTTCTATTTTTTATATATTTCAGTTATCAGTTAAAAACATATCTCTCACCGCCCGAAGCGATTATAGTCGGTCCAAAGTCAACAATTTTTACTAAAGAAAAAAAGATACAGGTTATTATAAAAACAGAAAAAGAAGCCTTGGTAACAATTATGGGAGAACGAATCTATCAGAATAAAGACGGCCTGTTTGAATATGATTTGCCTCTTCATCAGGGAGTGAATGACTTAGTCGTAGAGGTGGTTGGAGCGAACGGAAAAAAAACAACCTTGAGAAAAGAATTCTTAAAAAAGTGAATTTTTTAACAGTTTAATATTGTCAGTATTCATTGATGAATAAATCTTCTTGAAGCCGAGTCGTTTTGCTTCTTTAACGATTTTTTCTTCAGCGGCTGTTTTTCTTAATTCGCCCAGAAGTCCAACTTCACCGATAAAAAGGCTGTTATCTGCTATGGCAATATTTCTGACAGATGAAATCAGGGAGACGACAAAACCAAGATCTGCGGCTGGCGATTTGACTTCCATTCCGCCGATAATATTGACATAAATATCATATTTGTCCAAAGATAATCCGATGTGGCGTTTGATGACGGCAATTAATAGTAAAACCTTATTGTAGTCAAGGCCATGAACGACCCTTCTTGGTATGGGTAGAAAACTGGGAACGGCGAGGGTTTGAATCTCAAAAAAAAGGGTTCTTTTTCCTTCGGTAACGGCAATAATTGCCTTTCCTGGTGAAGCATCGTTCTTATCATTAAGAAATATCAAGGGATTAGATACTTCAGCCAGTCCGTGAGGTTTCATTTCAAAAATCCCTACTTCGTCAGTCGGGCCAAAGCGATTTTTAGATGCTCTTAATAAGCGGAAATTAGAAATTTTTTCCCCTTCGAAACTTAAGACACAATCAACGAGATGTTCCAAAGTTTTTGGTCCGGCTGCTTCTCCCTCTTTTGTAATATGGCCAATAACAAATACCGTCAACTTCTTTTTTTTGGCAAGGAATATTAGTTTAGCCATAGTTTCTTTAAGCTGACTGATATTTCCCGGAGCGGAATTGATATCCTTTGAATAAATCGTTTGGATAGAGTCAACAACTAAAGCATCAAATTGTATTTTAGAAGTTTCCAGGGTTTTGACAATTCCTTCTATTTGAAGATCATTAGAAAAATAAAGGTCATTGAGGCGAATTTTGAGTCTTTCAGCTCTTTCCTTAATCTGTTCAGCCGATTCTTCTCCGGAAATATAGAGAATCTTCAAGTTGGATAAAACCTGGAGCAGCATGGTTGACTTGCCAACACCGGGCTCTCCGGTTAACAAAATGACTTCTCCGGCGACAAATCCTTCTCCTAAAACCCGGTCAAATTCAAAAAATCCGGTTTTTGTCCGATTTTTAGTGAGAGGTTTTACTTTTGAAAATTGAGTTAAAGTGATTTCTTTAACAAGTTTGCTGTCTGAAGCACTATTTTCATTGGTTTCTTTGAAAGTATTCCACTGATTGCAGTCGGGACACCGACCGATCCATGAGACTGAACCATAACCGCATGTTGTGCATATAAACATAGTATATAAGCGTCACATCTTTTCAACAGTTTTAATTCCCAATAAATAAAGCCCTTTACTTATTATGACATTAACAGCCTGGGTGATGATCAGGCGAAGCTGTTTTTTATTCTTATCGGCTTTCAATATCGGATATTTCTGGTAAAAAAAATTATATTCCTGGGCAATTTGGTAAAGATAGTTGGCAATATAGTTAGGGGATAAGTTTTGAGCAGATTTGATAATAGTATCAGGAAAACAGCTGATCAATCTAAGCAGCTTAACTTCGTCAGGTAATGGCTGATGTTCCACTATGTGATCTAGCGCTGTTTCTTTGTTCAGTATTCCTCTGGTTCTAACATAGGTATAGATTAAATAAGGACAAGAATTGCCTTCAATAGAAATTGATTCATCAAGGTCAAAAGCGATTGTTGCCTGGAGATTATTTTTTAAGAACGAGTATTTTATTGATCCGATCGCCAATACTTCAGCTACATCCTGGCTGCAGTTAAACTTGCTGACGATCTTTTTTTTGACCTCATCCATGAGCCAGGGACCTTCGATAACATTACCTTCTCTTGAAGACATCACCCCGGTTTTCAGTTTGACCCATCCATAACTAAGGTGCGATTGTTTGTTTGAATATTTGTTTTTATCAAGCAGTTCCTCGACCTTAAATGTGACCTTAAAAAAACTTGTTTGTTCCGGTGTAACAATATGGATACATTTGTCTATTTCTCCAAATTCGGAAAACTCCTTTTCAGCTAAAGCCAATTCCTTACCTTCATAGGTTGGGAAACCCTGGCTGTTTAAAAAGACTCTGATATCAAGGCCATATTTCTTTCCGTTAAAAACAACCGCTCCCTCACTATGTTCAAGTATTTTATCTGATAACAATTTTTCAATAATTTCCTTGGCTCTCAGAGCCATTTCACTTTCAAAAAACAGACGGTCAAATTTTGTCTCAACCCGCTTATAAACACTATCATAATAATCCAAGCTCCACTGTCTTGTCTTTTTCCATAATGCAATTATTTCCGGATTTTTTTCATATATCATGGCATTAATTTTTAGGATTTCGTTTTTAGCCGTATCGTCAGATTCATAAGCTTTAGTTCCCTGGGTGTAAGCTTCGCCCAATAATTTGATTTTCCTGGAGAAAGATACTCTTTCAATATCGTCTGCATTTTCACCCGCCAAATATTGCTTAATTCCCCATAATGCCTTTGCTATATGGAGGCCGATATCACCCTGATAATTAGCTCTGACAACCTGATTGCCGCAAAATTCGATGATTCTGGCAATAGCTTCACCGGTTGAAATGTTGCGCAAATGTCCGATGTGAAAAATTTTGTGTGTATTCGGATGGGCAAATTCAACGATGACTTTTTTATTTGTGCCAAAATAATATGGTTCAATTGTGAGATTCTTTTTTATGAGTTCGGTTATTCCGTCGATAATAAACTTTTGATCAAAAATAAAATTGATAAAACCCGGTTTGACAACAATAACATTGGTTACTCCATTAATTTTTGGCAAATTATTTATTATCTTGTTGGCAAGATCAAAAGGATTGGCTTTTAATCTTTTTGCCAGTTTCATGGCAATATTACTGGTGTAATCACCGAAGTCTATATTGGTTGGCCGTTCAAGAGATATTGGTTCATCGATTACACCTAATTTCTTGACTGCTATGGTCAATGCTTCTACGATCTGATTTTTTATCATGGCTATTATAATAGCAAAAAAAGATTCAACTTGCATTATTTTACATTCAATTCTAAAATATAGTCACCATGAAAAGCAAACTAGTCATATTCTTAACCTTAATTTTTTTGTTTGTCATTTTTATTGCGGTTAAACTTCTTGTTCTTGATCAGCAAGCTACATACGGAATGGTTAAAATTATTTCATCTCCAACTGCGAGTATTTTTATCAACAATGTTTTCGTTGGCAAAACACCTTTTGATGATAAATACAAAATCGGGGAGTATTTGCTGAAATTAATCCCTGATGGTAATGCCAGCGATACTGCTTCAATCAAGCAGAAAATTAATATTTACAAGAACGCAAAAACATATGTTAATCAGGAGCTTGGATCTTCCGATATAAATTCAGCGGGAGAGATTTTTACGACTACAAAATCGACCAATAAACTTAAAGGTTCCGACTACGGTGAGATAAACGTTGAAACGGATCCATCCGGATCAATTGTATATTTAGACAATGACGAAAAGGGAGTTGCCCCAATGATTATTGCTGACGTGATGAAGGGTGAGCATGAGTTATCAGTATCAATGCCTGGTTTTAGCCGAAGAACTCAAAAGATCAATATCGATCCGGGATATCGGGTTAATGCACAATTCAAACTGGCTATAGATCAGACTCAAAAAAGAATTATTCCCTCTCCGACTGTCAAAGACAATGAAGACGCCAGCAAGAGCGCTACTGTAAAAAAAATAACCATAACAATCAACGATAATGACTTGGGCTATTTACGGGTAAGGGAAAGCGCATCGATTACGGCATCCGAATCAGCCCGTGTTAAGCCAGGGGAGAAGTTTGATCTTATCGAAGAAGCCAGCGGATGGTATAAAATTGAATATGAGGAAGGAAAAGAAGGCTGGATTTCTTCACAGTATTCAACCAAAAAAGAACAATAAACTACTTTTTCTTCCAGATAAATTTGTTGTAGAAGAAATAAGAATACGGGATAACAATAAAAACTACTAGCGCGACTTTATATATTTGCCAATAATTCCGGCCAAAGATGCCAACCAGGATAGTTATGCCGACGATCTGTATTAGCATGGCTCCGATAGAGG
>Ga0265297_10001923_pt1 | contig 45061 bp, 41 predicted proteins | sample Munlanlwell13791_FD_192502 | JGI IMG/M metagenome (GOLD analysis project Ga0265297, IMG submission 192502) | Leachate microbial communities from a municipal landfill in Southern Ontario, Canada - Leachate well 137-91 | ecosystem: Engineered > Solid waste > Landfill > Unclassified | place...
TTTGCCAACATCTCCTTGAGCGGATGCTTGTCGATGGACTTTATCCGAGGCATGGTCTGCAGGTTCGAGGTGAGGCAGACCTCTACGGTGATGCGGCGGTCCGCGATATATTCCCACAGTTTGCGCACGTAGGTCTCTTTCTCTTCCTTGGTGGGCAGATCGACCATCTCCGCGTCGAAGAGATGGGTGCCGTGGCCTATGCGGTCCGCATGGCAATCGGTTATTGCCTGGAAGATGGATGCCGGACCGTACGCCTCGCCGGCATGGACCGTCTTCTTCATGAAGTTTTTGTGCGCCAGGTCGTAGGATTCGCTGTGCTTCTCGGCCGGATACCCGTGTTCGGCCCCCGCAAGATCGAAGCCCGCGATCGGTATCCCCAGATCGTCGCGCGCATGGATGAGCGTGCGTACGAGGTCCTGCGATGCGAGCGCCTGGAGCTCGTCCATCGGCATGTAGGGATGTATCTCCACGAGTCTCCGGTAGTACGAGGCCGACTGCGCGTCGAACATGCGCATGGCGCAGCCGATGATGCCGTAGTGAAATTGCGGCTCTCCGCCTGATCTTATCTCCGGCTTCGAGTTTATCTCTTCCTCGGCGCGTTGCATCCCCCGGTTTACGAATTTGAGCACGTCGTCCGCGTTCATCGAGGGGTTCGCGTGCAGCTGCGGCGCAAAGCGCACCTCGAGGTATCGGACCCCCTCGGCGAAGTTGTCGAGGCACAGCTCGTAAGCCGCTCGCTCCAGCGCCTCGGGCGTCTGCAGCACGGCTGTGGTGTACTGGAATCCCTGGAGGTAGTCGACGAGGTCGCGATAGCGGTTTTTGAACACGCTCTTGCGGAGCCCTTCCTCCGTGTACGAGGGCAGCGCGATCTGCTGGTTCTTCGCTAACTCTATCAGCGTATCGAGTCTGAGGCTCCCGTCCAGGTGAACGTGGAGATCGGTCTTGGGTATTGCGAGCAGAAACTCCCGAGGGTATTTTGTCATTTAAGATGTCTCCTCATTCGTCTGTTTTTATCGGCATGCTGCTTTTGCTTTCGGCCTCGTATATCGCGAATTCGCCGGAGAGGGCGGCGTTGCGCATGATCTCCACCGACTGCGACGGGTCGCAGCCTTGCCTTGCGGGGCAGGCGGCGAGCACGTGTATGAATCTGAATCCCCGGAGCGATCGCGCCTTCTTGAATTTGCCGTCGAGATCCATGGGAAGCGCCGGAGTCGTGGAGGCGCGGTAGGGAACCTCGTGCGCTGCGACGATATCGTCTATGGGCGCCCGATTCTTTCGGTCGGAGGGGCTGGAACTGTCGCACAGGACGTAGATGATGTCCTCGTCGCGGAGGGCGGCCTCGATGAGTTGCGGGAGACCTGCTCCCAGTGCATCGTCTGCGTCCGCCCACGCCACGACCGTCGTTTCCTTTTTCCCCGTCTGATCGAGCGCTGCGCGCACTCCGGAGGCGGATGCTGCGGCCGTGCCTTCGGCTGCGTGCAAGATCGAGACGCAGGCGCCCGTATAGGGGAATGGACCCATCGAGAAGGTCGTGCAGGAGCGCGGGATCACCATGATCGAATCGGGGCCAAGCGCCTTGAGCGCCAGCCTCAGGGCGAGCGCTGATCCGCATCCCGGGCAGGCTGCGTGCCCGGCGGAGAGGAGTTCGCGCAGGTCATAGCCCTGCAAAGAGACGCCCTGCCCTGTTTGCTTCGGATCCTCTTTCATCTATTCCCTCAACCCTATCCAGATCGGAGCTGCGCCTGCATCCGCTTCCCTGGCGCGGGAGCAAGCCGTTGCTATGTCCGCTGGGCCCACGGTCCTTCCCCCCAGGCCCGCGTGCACTGCCACCGTGATCGGCGCGCCGGGTATGCCGGCGAGCGCGACTTTTATCTCCTGGACCAGCGCTCCGCCAAGGCTGTGCCCGGGGCTGTTGTCGATGACCACGAGTCTCTTGGTCCCGGCCTTCATCCCCGCGATTGCGTCCCTTATCTCCATGACAGGGGTCGGAGAGAGCATCCTCATGTTGATGAGCCCCACGGATTCGCCCCTCTGTCTCAAACCCTCCGCAGCTGTCCGCGCGGATTCGGCGATGGCGCCGGACGCCACGATCACGGTTTCCGCATCCTTCGCGCCGATCTCCTCGATCGCCCTGTACTTGCGATCGAACGTCCTCGAGAAATCACCGGCCGTATCCGCGAAGGCTTGTTCCACAGCCTTGTGCGCAGAGCCGATCTTACGCCGGAACTCCATGTCGTAATCCGGGCCCACGTACGGACAGAGGGCGCGGGGGTTTTTAGGATCGATCGCGAACTCGCTTCGGGGCTCCCCGAGGAAGCGATCCACCGACTTTTCCTCCGGGATGAACGCCCTTTCGTTATCCCCGGCAGGGGAGAGGGGGTCGTAGCAGACCATGGCCGGGAGCCTCGCTTTCTCTGCGAGCCTGCAGGCGATGATGGCGGAGTCGATGATCTCCTGGCCGGTCCGGCAGAGCAGGGTTATCCAGCCCGTGTCGCGCTGCGCCGCGACGCCGGTCATGTCGCCCTGCGTGCCTGCTGCCGGGCCCATGGCGCCGGAGGCGCAGGCCAGGACTATCGGGAGCCTGGCGTATGCGGTCCAGAAGAGGATGTCCTGCGCAGCTGCGAGCTGCTCTGCGGACGCCGCAGCGAAGACGCGCGCGCCTGCCTGCGCCGCGCCCGCGGCGACGGCCAGGGCGGAGCGGCCGGATTCGGCCGCGATGAAGCGGCCGCGGCCCGCGTTTTGGCATTGAGAGGCGAGGAGCGCACGCAGCTCATCCTGCAGCGCGCCGGACGCGGCGCATATGACCTGCGCGCGCGTGAGCGCCGCCGCTTTTGCCACCGCCTGATTCAACGTGATGGGCCCTCCCTGTTTCATATCAGGCCTTTTTCTCCTCGCTCGCCATTTCTATCGCGGCGCGCGGGCATTCGGTCTTGCAGATGCCGCAGCCCTTGCAGTGATGGAGGTCGAGGTCGTAGCCGCCGTCGCGTTTCGCTATGGAGAGGTCCGGGCAGTATATATAGCAGTTGCCGCACTCGGTGCAGCGGCCGCAGTGGAAGCAGCGGGCGAGTTCCGCGGCCATTGACTTGGCGTCCAGCGGGCCTTCGATCTCAGCGAACGGCTCGTCGGCGACGGAGGCCTTGGCGTTCCTCCGGGGCGCGGCAAATGGAGCGGAGTCGGCGAAGTAGGCGCTGTTCAAGTCTTCGAAGCGAACGACTTTATCGCGGAGCACGGCGGCGCCTATCGTCTTGCGTGCAGGCGACGAGCCCAACCTCTTCTCGACGTATCTGGAGATCAAGGCCGGGCCGCTGCCTTCAATGCTGCACCCCTCGATCGATCCTACCCCTCCCTCGCCCCTGAGGAGGCAGTCGATCGCTATCGCGGTGCGCTTGCCCGCTGCCAGCGCATGGACCACCGAGTGCGGGCCGCCTGTGAAATCGCCGCCCGCGAAGACGTTGAGCCATTCGGTGCGGCCGGTCTCGTCCACTATCAGCGACCCCCCCTGCACGTGCAGGGAGGAGGGTATTATCGAGGTGTCGATCCTTTCGCCCGGCGCTGCGATGACCGTGTCCGCCGCAAACTCGATCTCAGAGGCATCCTTCCGGCAGGCGACTGCCGACGCGCGGCCCTGGGCGGTCAGCACCTTCACCGCTTCCGTCATCTCCTCGATCTTCACTCCCTCTTCGAGGGCCGCGTCTATCGATTCTGCGAACGCGCTCATGGAATCGCGCGGGCCCGCGAAGATCACCGTGACCTCGGCGCCGAGCCGGAGCGCCGTGCGCGCGGCGTCGATGGAGGTGTTGCAGCCGCCGACGACCACGACTTTCTTGCCGAGCTTGGGTTTATGTCCTTCGCTCACCCCCTTGAGGAATGAGAGCCCGGGGATTACGCCGGAGACGTGTTCTTCTCCGAGTCCGAGCGTCTTGGCGCGCAGCGAGCCGATGGCTATGTAGACCGCATTGTATTCCTGGCGGAGCGACTGCATGTGAGTCGCGTCCGGCACCGGCTTCGAGGTCTTTACCTCCACGCCCATCGAGGCGAGCCTTGCGATCTCGCGGTCGAGGATCTCCTTGGGCAGGCGGAAGGATGGGAGGCCGTAGCGGAGCATTCCGCCGGCCCGCTCCGCGCCCTCGAAGACGATCACGTCGTGGCCCATCCTGCGCGAGTGGTATGCGCAGGCGAGCCCTGCGGGTCCTGAGCCCACGACCGCGATCTTTCTGCCCGAGGCCTTGAAGAAGGGCTGCGCCGCGGGGAGGGCTCCTGCCTGCGAGTCCCCGACCGTGCGCTCGAGCGACTTTATGTTCACCGCCCCGCCCAGTTTGCCCCGGTTGCAGGCCGTTGTGCACGGGTGCGTGCAGACGCGTCCGGTGATGGCGGGGAAGGGGTTCTCGACGGTCGCCGCCTCATAGGCCTCGGCCGTCTTTCCGGCCTGAAGCAATCTGATCCACGACTCCACGTCGCTCGCCGTGGGGCATGCGCTCTGGCAGGCGGGGACGCATTCCACGAACACAGGCCTCTGCGTCCTGCACAGGCCCGTGTTCCTATGCTCCATCGTGGCGATGGAGACCGGGGAGAGAGGCATCTTGCTCTCGGTCATGAGCTCGATCGGCTTCGGTATGGTTGTTTCCGGCTTTTTCATCTCCCCCTGAACCCCTGTTTGAGGGATCATTCATAGCGTATAAGTAGTCGAAGTCAAAACCAAATCTCCGTGTCCCAGTTCTCAAATCGTTGCGACAGGCTCGTCGGGGACGCCCCATTGCGACGGCGCCACTCGCTCCGTTACTCGTCCGAAAAAATCGGCTGGTTTCTGTGAACTTGGTGTCTTCCTGCCTGTCAGGCCCCAAACTCACGAAACCAGTCCGATTTTTCCATTCCTCATGCACTACGCTCGAAGCCGCGCCCGATTGTCGCAAAGGGGCGTCCCCTGCGCCTGTCGCAGTGATACTACTGAAAGGCTTGGAAGCGGAGCCTGCCCCTCAATGGGACCGCTGCGCTAACCATATGAATTATCAAGTTTATTTATCGCACAACAAAATACAGGGGGGTGCCGATATAGACGAAGGTCCGATATATGGACAGGAGGCCTAGTGTTCCCTGTTGGCCAGACGAATGTCTGTGTCGCTGGTGCAGGCGTATTTGTGAACGCGCCTGGAGTGAGTGCCCCTGCGTTGGGCGGCATTTCGATTTTCTCCAGTATGGAAACAATCGCCTCACACCTGATCCATTCTCCATTCGCAAATATCCGCATGCATCCGCTCTTCACCGCGCCTCAATCCATAACCTCAGGCGGATCTGGCGACTCACCATCCGCGCCGGGCGGTATCGGCGGCGGCGATGATGGCGGCGACGGGGGAAACAAGCGGAGACTCTCGAAGCTTGTCGATGAGGTTGCATCATCAACTCAGCCGTGGGCACGGGGAGAAGTTCTAATGGTGTTGCCTGAAGCCGTCACTGCGGCCCTGAAGTTTGGCTATACCTCCGATCAGGTCCGCGATCAGTTCGGACGGATGGTGCAGTTCTGGCACGACGACCCGAGTGCATCTTTCTTTAACCTGGAGCGCGCTTTCCATCTCATGAGGAAGCGATGTTTCGATCGCGAAAAGGCTTTCGCCCTGCTGGATGCCCTCATCAATCGTGTCCTAACTAGGCGTGAGGTCATTACGGTGGCGGGCGACGATGCGGAGGTATTGAAGCGGTACTTCGCCAATGGGGGCAGCGGACATCTGCGCTTCAAGGGGAGACTCAGCGAGGATAAACTGGGAAGGGATTATGACGGCGCGATCCTCTATCAGACCGCACTGCGACACCTGTATAAAAAGGAGAACCGTGACAATCGCTACGAGCTCGATGCGTTGGAGGGGCTCGTGAAAGTCCTTCGAGAGTTTGATGGCGATATCTCAGGCAAGGAGGAGCTGATCGAGGAACTCGTGCTCTCCTGCCGCGGACACGCGGGTATCGCCTTCAAGGTCTATGAGACGGCCATCCGACAGGGGATTGGCGAGGAAGAGGCCTTGTCGCTCATCATCGGTTCGTGCCAGTTCATCGATCGCATTCGTTCGTGGATGTTCTCGAACGGTGAAGCGCCCATATCTATCCTCACGGGTCTCGTGCCTGTGTTGGAAGCGGGACAGCCCGTGGCCGAGATCATGGAGATTCGCAAGGCTGTCCTCGTCGCGGACCCCAGCTACTTTGAGTTGCGGGAAACCTACGACACCCTCGGCAAGGCATATGAGGCCACCAAGGGTCGGCTGGAGGCGCACGAGACCCACGCCTTCTTCCTGCGGCTCATTGAGCAGTACGGCAAACAAGCCTTCACGATCTTCGGCGCCCTGCCTGCGGCATGGGAGCAGTATCCTCCGGAGCGCGTGCAGTCGCTCTTTCTCGACAATGGGCAGGGCGCCACGCGATTCGGATGGGCGTTCGTCTTTCTCGCGCGCCATTGGCTCGACATGCAGATGTCATTCCCCCGGAAGACGGAATATGACTATGCGATCCTGGATACACTCCTTCAACGGGTGCTGAGCGAACAAGGCAGGCGGCATCTCTTTGCCTGGCTTTCACGGATCGAGGAGCGCGCCGGCGAAACGGACCTTTATGACTATTTCCGCAACGCCTTTAGCAGAACCACGTTCGTGAGGATCTTTTCAGGTTACTCGGACGTGAAGGGTGGAGAGGAATTCCAGATTCCGCCTTTCCTGCTCCCGGTTTCAGACGGGGCTGCGGGCGAGGATGGTGGAGCGTAATTCTATCCTTGGAACCCGGAGTCTAGACCGGGTCCGTGTGCACCGTGACGTACGAGTTGGGGATGGCGTGTCTGATGTCGGCGATGATCTGTTCCGTGAGCAGGTGCGCGTCCTCGAAGGAGAGGCCGCGCTCGACCTCCAGGTGAAACTCGATGTGCTTCTCCTGGCCGACCATGCGCGTGCGGAGCCTGTGATAGCCGCGCACCCTGGGATGGTACGAGCGCACGCAGTGGTCGATCTTGCGGATCATGTCCCTGGGAAGGGAGAGGTCCATGAGCTGCGAGATCGCGTCGCGCGCGATGCGGACCGCGGAGATCGCGATGTAGAGGGAGATGAGGATCGAGATGATAGGGTCGGCGTTCTTGACCTGCGCCCACCTCTCGAGCCCCAGTGCCACGAGCACGCCGGCGTTGGTCCAGACGTCGGAGCCGTAGTTGAGCGCGCTCGCGGCGAGCGCGGTCGAACTCTCGCACTCACCGACCCTCTTTAGCTTCCTCGCCAGCCAGGAGCTCACCACCAGCGCCACCACTATCATGCCGAGGCCCAGCTCCTCGTCCTGGAGATGATAGCCGTCGATGATGCGGTGGAAGGACTGCCAGATGAGGAAGGAGGCGGAGACCGCGATGAGGGTTGCCTGAAGAAGGCCCGCTATCGCCTCAGCCTTGCCGTGGCCGTACTGGTGCTTGTCGTCCGCAGGCTTTTCAGAGGTGCGGACAGCCGCAAAGCCAATGGCCATGGAGAATATGTCCATGAGCGAATCCAGCGCCGAGGCCAGCACCGCCATGGACATGGTGATGAGCCCCACGACCACCTTCGCTATGGCGAGCGCCGCGGAGACGGAAAGCGCCACGAGCATGCTGCGCGACTTGAGGTTCACGATAAGGATTAATAGTTGGGTGGGGATAGAAATGCAATGATCGGCTTATCCGGTGATCTTTTGTGGAACAACCGGTTCGGTGCTTGTTTTTTCTGGGGGCTCGCCGCAGGTGATGTTGATTCCGCCGGACTTCGTGCTGTCGCCTGACTCCGTTACAACCGGTTGCGCCGGTGTTCCGAAGCTGGGTGGTGCGCCCAGGCCCGCGGCGCTGATGCACGCGCCTACGTTCGGCTGGCTCAGGACGCATATCAACGTCGCCTGGCCTGCCTCAAGCATTGCCTTTGATTCGGCGATATCAGGGTTTACTTTGGGTTTCTCCGTGGCCCCTGAAGTGGTGGTCGAATTGGTATTGGTGGTTTTTGCCGTCGAGATGGATCCCACTGCATCTGACATGCCGCCTCCTGATGATATGCTGCCCCCGACAATATTATCGGCAGGCAGGCCCCCGGGAGTTGCGTCCCTTAAAAATTAAATTGTTTAATGATTACCAATGGTTAAGAGGGTCAGATCTCCCTACGCTCCTCCAGCGCCCGGGTGAGGGTGGAGGCGTCGATGTATTCAAGGTCGCCGCCGACCGGGATGCCTGAGGCGAGCCTTGTGACCCTGATGCCCGTGGGCTTGATGAGGCGCGATATGTAGAGCGCGGTCGCTTCTCCTTCGACCGAGGCGTTGGTGGCCACGATGACTTCGGAGACGCCGCCTGACTCCAGCCTGCGGATGAGGTCCGCGATCTTGAGGTCTTCGGGGCCGATGCCGTCCAGCGGCGAGAGCGCGCCGTGCAGAATGTGGTAGCGGCCGCGGAAGGAGTGCGTGCGCTCCACCGCCATCACATCAGAGGGTTCCTCGACCACGCAGATCGTCTCCCGGATGCGGCGTGGGTCGCTGCAGATCCCGCATGGGTCGTGTTCGGTGAGGTTCTGGCATTCCGAGCAGAGGCGGACCTTCTCTTTGACGTCCGAGAGCGCGCCTGCGAGCGCTTCGGAATATTCCTTCGGCTGGCGCAGTATGAAGAACGCCAGCCTTTGAGCGGTGCGCTCGCCTATGCCGGGCAGCTTCGCCAGCTCGTGTATCAGCCTGTCGATTGGAGTCATCCGAACATGCCCCCGAGCCCGCCCATCCCCCCCATCATCGAGGAGAGCTCGGACTGCGCCGCCTCCGTCGCCCTCTTGAATGCCTCGTTGACCGCCGCCAGCACCAGGTCCTGCAGCATCTCCACGTCGCCCGCGCTCGCCACGGAGGGCTCGATTGAGAGCGCGATGAGCTCGTGCTTTCCGTTGACCCGGGCCGTGACCATGCCTCCGCCCGAGCTGGCCTCGAACGTCCGCTTTGCCAGTTCCTCCTGTTTCTTCGCCATTTCGGCCTGGAGGGCCTGCGCCTGTTTCATTATCGATTTCATGTCCATGTTCATCTCACTTTGCGCTGGTCTTCACGTCGTGCAGTTTCGCTCCGAGTATGTCGGCAGCCTGGCGCACGATGTCGTCGCTGAGCGCCTCTTTCACCAAGTCCTTGTTCTTCTGCGCGCGGCCGGGTTTCTCACCCGCTTTCTCCTGTGGTGCATCCTGATTCAGGACGAGCCTCATCGGCCTCTTGAAGAATCTCGCCAGCAGGGACTCGACCGCGGTGCGCCTCTCCTCCTCGGCTTGCATGTCGGCGAGATGGCGGTTGTCGAACCTCACCTTCGCCGTGTCCTGCGTCAGCGATTCAAGCGACCCCTGATCGAGGATGGCTGCGGCCTGAGGTTTCTCGGTCACGAGCCATCGCATGAACTCCTGCCAGCGGCGCTCGCCCTCCACGTCCACGGGCTCGAAGGCGAGGTTCGCCGCGTGCGGATCTGCGGCCTCCGGCTCCTTCGTCTCAATCTTCGTGGGCATCGGCGTTGGCTTGCCCTCGCCCTCCAGCAGGGCGTCGAGCTTCGCCACGATCTCGCTTATCTGCTGCGAGGGACCCACGCGGGTGAGCCTCATCAGCCCCACCTCCAGGAGCATCTTCGGGAAGGGCGAATGCGAGACCTGCTCCGAGACGTTGTACCAGATGGAGAATATCTGGTGCAGCTCGGTCGCCTCCGTGCGCGCCGCGAGCTTCTTCAGGGCATCGGCCTCGTCGGAGGTGAGGTCGAGGTTCATCTTCTCCTTCCCGCACTCGGAGAGCACGAGCAGGTGCCTCAACACCTCGAGTATGTCACCCGAGAAGCGGACGAGGTCCGCGCCGGTCGCGAAGACCTCGTCGAGCGCCGCTAGCGCGCGCTTCGCGTCCTTTTCGAGCGCCGCCTCGACCGTGCCGAAGAGCAGCGCCCTGTCGAGGAATCCCAGCATGCCCTTTATCGAGTTCGAACTTATCTCTTTTCCGGAGTACGCGATCGCCTGGTCGAAGAGCGACTGCGCGTCGCGCAGGCTTCCGGTCGCCTCCCGCGCGATGAGCCTCAGCGCGTCCTCCTCTATGGATACGGACTCCTGACTCGCGATCTTCGAGAGCGTCGATGCGATCAGCACGGAGGGTATGCGCCTGAAGTCATGCCTCTGGCAGCGGGAGAGGATCGTGGCCGGAATCTTGTGGGATTCGGTGGTCGCGAATATGAAGACCGCGTGCGCCGGCGGTTCCTCCAGCGTTTTGAGCAGCGCGTTGAACGCCGGCGTGGATAGCATGTGGACTTCGTCGATGATGTAGATCTTGTAGCGGCCGGAGGAGGGCATGTACTTCACCCGCTCGCGGATCTCGCGCACGTCGTCGACCCCTGTGTTGGAGGCGCCGTCGATCTCCTGCACGTCGAGCGACCTGCCCTCGGTTATCTCGCGGCAGGGGCCGCATTCCCCGCAGGGCTCGAAGTCCCTGGGCTCCTTGCAGTTGAGCGCCTTGGCGAGTATTCGCGCCACCGTGGTCTTGCCCACGCCGCGCACCCCGGTGAACAGGTAAGCGTGATGGATCCTGCCCTGGGCGAGCGCATTTCGGAGCGTGGTGGTGATGTGTTCCTGTCCCACCACCTCGGAGAATCTTTGGGGGCGATATTTTCTCGCCAATACTTGGTAGCTCATAGGATGTTTGAAAAAATACAAGGGCGGCCAGGTTTTTCCACGGCGCATCGACGAGCGGGTACCGTTGCTCCCTTCCGGGCCTGGCGGGGTTAGCCGCCGCCCGATCGCATGGGACCCGACCGCCCCCGTAATCGCGACTCTTCACTCGTCTAGCCGGAGGCGGCCTCAAAAGGCAAGAGGATTTCGCCCCTCATTCGTCGAAGGAGGGGGGCTTCCTCTGGCGTTTCTTCTCGGACTGCCTGTGCTTCAGCTCCAGGACCTTCTCTTTCGCGCGTCTGGACCTGCGGCGTTTCTGTTTTTTCACCTTCCATCGGCGCTGCTCCTCCGCGCTCTTCCTGCCAATCATCATCCGCTCTATCTTCTCCATGAGCCGCACGCGCGCGAGGTGGCGGTTTATCGCCTGGCTGCGTTCGGTCTGGCAGCGGACTTCCATGCCGGTGGGCGGATGGCGGAGTACGACGCATGTCGACGTCTTGTTGACGTGCTGGCCGCCCTTTCCCGACGAGCGGATGAAATGCTCGATGATGTCGGCCTCCCGTATGCCGAGATCACGCATCCGCTTTGCCAGCAGGGTCTGCTTCTTCGGGGAGACGGGCATAAAAATTGGCGGAGAGGGCGGGATTCGAACCCGCGGTACCTTTCAGTACACACGCTCTCCAGGCGTGCACCTTCGGCCGCTCGGTCACCTCTCCGGACTCAGTCTTCTTTGATGCGATATTTACTTTCCGCCGATCAGCTGTTTGACGCTGCCGTCGTTCTTGTCTACGAGCACGAGGCTGTACTTGCCGTCGGTCGATCGACCGGACTTGATGATGTATTTATTGCTGAAGAAATAGACCACGACCGCCAATAAGAGTATCGCCAGCACTATCTTCCTCATATCTTCCTCCTCTTGTATTTTTGGAAGTATAATTAATTGCCAACGCCGATGCAATCGTCAGGGGCGGTAAAAAAATTAGGAACATTCAGCGGAGAGGGTGGGATTCGAACCCACGGACCTCCTTTCGAAGGTCAACGGTTTTCGAGACCGCCCCGATCGACCACTCTGGCACCTCTCCGCTCAACATCCAAGCCCCTATCTTGAAAGAACGAACGAAACTTGCCTATTAAACACAGGGGGTGGCTTTGCGCAACACCAAATCTGGCCGCTAACGCCTTGAAAAGGCCGCCTAATTTTTCACGCAACCGCCGCGGGTCTGGGCCGATAACACCCTGGTGGCGGTAAACCGGAGGAGATGGGGCGGATGAACCGGCTCGATCAGACATACTCGATGTTCAGCGCCCCCGATGCCAGGGACTGGGGCCGCTCTGTCATAGAAGAGGCGCTCCGCAGCGATCCCGATGTCGAGCTTTTGCACGACGAACTGCTCGGCGCGATGGACGACCCCTCGGTGTTCGCCACCCCGCAGGGCCGCAGGCTTTGGTGGGAGTTCTGGCAGGCCTACGAATCGGTGGTCAGGCGCGCGCCCCTGTTATCCCTTCACTCGCAGGGGTTCGCGAAGAGGTTCGAGTTTTTTGCCGATACCGGCGTTGTGCTACGTTCGCTTGAATCCCTGCCTTGGAAAATTCTCCGCTCCCATCCCGCGAAGCACGAGCTCATGAGGTTCTATAAGGATATCGGGCGCGCCGCGAGTTTGGCGGAGGAGCGTTTGTGCGGGCTGAGATCCATGGTCGAGAGCGAGCATCTGAAACTCATGATAGACATGCAGCTTGAGGAGCTGTCGCAGATAAGGTCGGCCGGAAAGAACGAGCTTGCGAAGGCGAGGAAGAGGCTCTGGGAGATAAACATCGAGGTCTCTGATGCGCTTGCAGTGCTCCAGGATTCGACGGAGGGGATGGATTTCGATCTCATGCTCCTCCTGCGCGGCATGACGGCGGCGCGGGAGCTGACGGATCCGAGGACCAGGCGCATCGTCGAGGCGTTGCAGTCGGTGATCGTCAAGGCGCTCGCGTCCGGCAGGATCGGGGTCTTGGAACGGGAGGCTATAGCGGAGGCGCACATCCTCACCCTAGAGATCCTCTGGGCGCATGAGCCGGGGGCGCCTGCGCCGGAACTCACGGCGGATGCGGGGCAGAACGGCGCGAAGCTGCTGGCCGACTTTGAAGAGGCCTCCGGTTTCGCCTTCGCGGCCATGTCTTCGATGCGGCCTTCGCAGGCGCTCACGAAGATCAAGTCCTTGCCCCATGACCCCTCGTTTGTCGAAGCGGCGATGATAGACGCAGTCTTCGCAAACCGCATGGGCGATCTGTCCATTCCCTACAATGAGGAGATGGCCCCCTTCATAAGGGGTGCTCTGCTCTGCAGGGTTCGCGAGGTGCCGCAGGCCGTGGAAAAGAGTTCCCTCGAGGACACCCTCTTCGAGGCCCGGTTATGCCGTACCCTCCGTTCGCGCCGGAAGATACTGTTGGAGCTAGGCGGCGGCTCCGCCTTGAACGGTTTGCGGATGGCGGCCGAAGATCCTTCCGCGTTCGTGTTCTCGATCGATCCGACCGTGCCGGAGATCTCCGAAGAGCGGATAGAACAGATCGGCTTTGTCCCCCGCAACCACGTGATACTCAGGGGGAGGGCGGAGGAGGTCGTGCCGTACGCCTTTGATAAGCCTTTTGCGGACAAGGCCGTGATGGTCGCTCCGCCGTCGTTCGGGTGGGCGCCCATGATGCTGTCGGCGCTTCTGGCGGTGCGTCCCGGCGGGACAGTCGACATATACAAGTTCAACTCGAAGAATTTTGACTACGGTTTTCTCAGACGCGCCGGGTTTGGGGTGTCCGTGACTTCTCTGCGAGCTGAAAATCCGTTGATTCCTGCCAGCGATTTTTTCAAGCCGGGGATGCCGGTCAGCCACGTCAGAATAACGGTGCCTCTGTTCAGAGGGAATCCGATCATGCCTCTGCTATGATCAAGACTTTTTACCCCTGAGCGCCCTGAAAAAATCGTTGAGCGCCTTTCTGCAGTCCGGTTCCAACACCCCTGATTTCACCTCCATGGAGTGATTTAGCCTGGGGTCGTGCGACACGTCGTAGAGCGTGCCCATGGCCCCTGCCTTGGGGTCTGCGCATCCGTAGACCACCCGGGGGATCCGGGCCTGCAGCATCGCTCCGGCGCACATGAGGCACGGCTCGCAGGTGACGTAGATCGTGATGTCGTCCAGCCGCCAGCTCTTGAGCTTCTTCGAGAGCTTTCCCACGAGCAAAAGTTCGGCGTGGCCGAGCGGATTCTGGGTCTGTTCGCGCACGTTGTGCGCGCGGCCCACGATCTTTCCGTTTTTTACGGCGACGGCGCCGATGGGGACCTCTGCTTTTCGGCCCGCCTTTTGCGCTTCTTTCAGCGCCTCGCGCATCCACGATTCGTCTGTGTTTGCCGTCTTTCGCATGACCGTCTCATACTGCGATTCTCCGCATCGATGCAAACGAGAAGTGTTTGTGGATGATTTTTTTACAGAAAAAAGTTGCAATCTCATGTCTCTTTCTCCATTATCCGCCGCCATGTTACTACAATATCTATCCATCTCAGAGATAAACGTCGCAGATTCGAGCTACAGGATCACGTTCGCGCCTGAGCTGGAGGCGCTTTCCCGCTCGATCAGGGCGGTCGGCATCATCCAGCCGATCAACGTGCGCCACACGCCCGACCACACCTACCAGGTGGTGACCGGTTACAAACGCGTCCTGGTCATGCAGGAGCTGGGCCGTCAGACTGTTCCGGCGCTCGTGCATGAGCCCGGCGATATGTCGCCCACCCAGGCGTTCATGTGGAGCCTGCACGACAATTCCGCCACCAGGGAGCTCAACCTCATCGAGAAGAGCATCGCTCTCGCGAAGCTCAACCAGTTCTGCCAGGTCTCCGAAGAGGACATGGTCAAGCGCTTTCTGCCGCTCTTCAGCCTCGACCCGAGCTACAAGACCCTGCATCAGCTCATGTCTCTGGGCGATCTGACCGAGCCGCTCAAGAACTACGTCGTCTCGAACGACCTCGCGCTTTCCTCCGCGAGCCGCATAGCGGAGTTCAGCCCTTCGACGCAGCAGGAGCTCCTGCCGGTCATCACGCAGGTCAGGCCTTCGGCCAACAAACTGGGCGAGTTGCTCACGCTCATCCGCGAGATCGCGGCGCGGGACGGCCTCACCGTCGAGGAGATCCTGCAGCGCTATCAGTTCATGCAGGTCGTGGCCGACAGGGCCACGTCGGCCGCCGAAAAGGTGAAGCAGCTGAGGCAGGCACTGCGCGGCATCAAGCTGCCGCAGCTGACCGAGCGCCAGAACCAGATCGCGAGCCTCATTCAGGATATCGATCTTCCGGACTCGGCCAAGATCGTTCACGATCCTTACTTCGAGGACGAGAAGATCAAGCTCGAGTGCCACTTCTCCACCCCCGAGGAGATCGATCAACTGGCCAGAAAGATCCAGGAGGCCTTCCAGAAGCAGCATTGGCACCAGATCTTCGATTGGTACAGGGCCTGATCAATTCCTTCTAATTTGATTGCGGACTCTTCGGCTGCTGGATGGGGGCGCGGCTGTGTGCGCCTGCGTTCGGTGCAATATCGTCTTCGGGCTTTGGCAAGGCAGGCTTATCTATAGGTGGCGCGATCTCTACAGCGGGCGTGGGTGTTGCAGCAGGCGGTGTTGCGGCTGGAGTTGATGTCGCAGCCGAGGACCCTGTCTGGGTTGCCTCGGACTCGGGCGCAGGCGGCTTCACCGGAGCGGTAGGAGCGGCCGGCACGCTGGGCGCAGGCGCAGGCAACATCATGTCGGATGGCACGATGCCGGTGGTCTCCGGCGAGATTTTGATGGACTCCACCGTCCCTCCGTTGAATGACGCGGTCAGTATCTCCGAACCGGCCTTGTGGAACGCGACGCCGGAGGGGGAATCTATCCCGGTGTTGAAGCTGTTGAGGGCGAACCCCAGGTCGATCCTGTAGATGGCTGCGAGCCCGGTGCTCGCGACGTAGAGGTTCCCCTTGTCGTCGGCATCCATCCCCTCGAGTGTGCGGAGGAACACGGCCGGCAGAGGCCTCATCTTCCCTGAACGGTTGTATGCTGTGACCTGGCCTGAGCTCCAGCCCGCTACCGTGAAGACCTGTTTGGCGGCATACCACGTCAAACTGTGTGGCTGGCCGAGCGAGTCGCCCGCGACGAAGGTCGTGACCTCGTGCTGTTTTGCGAGGTCGATCCTGTAGATGCGGTTGCCCGGGCCGTCGGCAAGATAGAGCGCCCCGTCGGGACCGACCTTCACGTCGTAGAAGTGCTGCACAGGGAGGTTGCCGAAGTTCACGTCGAAGAGGAGGTTCCCGTAGGTCGTGTCGTACGCGCGCAGTTTGTCTATGTCGCAGACGTAGAGGGTGGTCCCCACGACCGCCATCCCTTTGGGCGCGTTTAAGTCTATCGACTTGTTTGCGCCGTCTATGAATCGGAGGTTTTCGATCGACCCGTCGCCCTTGAGCCTGGATATGAAGCCGTTGTCGTCCTTCGCGTCGAGCGAGCCGTTCACGTTCGAGACGAAGATGAAGCCGGTGCGGGTGTCGACCGCCACGCCGTAGGGATTGGTGAATCCGCCTGTGGTGAATGCGTGGGCCAGGCCTGTCGCCAGCATGACGGCCCCGAACGCCGCGATCAATAATGTGTTTTTCATAAACATGAAATTAGCCGCAAAAGCTTCAACTGTCAACGCATCCCCTTGGAAACGATCGCGAGCCCTTCGAGCACGAGATTGGGATGCAAATGTCTGACGATGGGGCAGGCGAGTTTGACGAGCGCGGCGTCACCGCCGGTGACGACCACCAGCGGCCTAGTGTGCGACTCGGCCGACATTCTGCGCACGATGTGATCGATCAGGCCCGCGTAACCGTGGAACATGCCGGCGCGAATAGCATCGCGGGTGTTTTTTGCCACTATGCGGCGGGCAGGGGAGGGTTTCACGTATGAGAGCCTGGCGGCGATTTTGGCCAGGCTGCGCGCAGAGGAATCGATGCCAGGGAAGATCGCGCCGCCCGCGAACTCGCCCCGTGCTGTCACGAGGTCTATGGTCATCGCGGTCCCTGCGTCGATCACGATGAGCGCGCGCCTGTGCCTTGCGTATGCAGCGGCGGCTGCGAGCAGTCTGTCGACGCCGAGCTGGCTCCTCTTGTATCCCTTGATGGTGATGCCCGCATTGTAAGGCGTGATGATGTGTGGTTTTGCGCCGATGAGTTTCAAGCATGCCTCAGCGAAGATCGGGGTGAGCCTCGGAACCACGCTCGCGATGCATGCGGCGCTCGCTCCAGCGCCTGCAAAAGATCGCATCCTGCGGCCGATCGCCCCTGCAGAGGGCCTTGTAGAATAATCGATAAAACCCCTCTTTAGGAGCCTTTTCCCTGCGAACAGCCCTACGGATGCGCGCGAGTTACCTATGTCGATCGCAATGAGCATGGGCCAAGACTCCATCACTCGGGAAAATAACTCAACCCCCTGTGTGGAATATCTATTGCCAGCAAAGGGCTTCCGTGACTATAAGATCTGGCTATGTCGACGACAAAAAAACTGGATTTCACAAAACCCATGCCCAATCCGTTTGACGAGGTTGAACTTCCGAAGAAGGAGAAAGAGAAGATCGTTCTTAAAGACAAGGCGGGCAATATCTATGAGCTGATGCCCAACCCCTTTGTCGATGATTGCGAATCCCCCGAGTCCCCTGATGAGGTCAAGCCCCCTGCTACAAAGGCCCCTAAAACAAAATCTCCCAAACCAAAGGCCCCTAAACCGAACTCCCCTGTCTCAAGGCTCTGGAAGAAATAATGCCAAAATTTTGACGATTCCGTTTGTCCCTGTCAAAAAGATAACTCCTTGTTTATACGCCATTTCCGTTTGCTCTTCCTAAAACGTTTATAATCTTCATTCTGAGTGTTTCCTCCCTTATGCCCAATGGCATGGATGATGCAATTCATATGAGTGGCTTTAAAACCGTGTTTTTTGCCAGGGCAGCCAACCCCCCTGGCGCTGAGAGAGGGAGGGTCATATGAATAGCGGAGGCAGGATACCGCCAGCGCTTCAAAGCAAGGTGGAGGATTACTGGAGTAAGTACCAGGAGGCGCACAAGGGAATAGATATCAAACCCTTTGAACATCAGATGGGCCTCTTCCTCAAAGGCCTGAAACAGGCCTCTGACGGCAGATATATCGCGCACGTGGATACTCATATAAATCTTCATTCTGCGGAGCTCCAAGCCGATCCGAGGATAAAATGGGTCAATGATAAGGGCGAGGAGGTCAAACTTCCCGGTGTCGACGTCGAAGAGCCGTCATCTTACGCAGTTGCAGAGCCTGCTCCTCCGCCTGCGCCCGGGGCAGAGGCGATGCAGGTGGGTGCCAAGCGCTTCGCAGAGCCAAAGCCCTCTGCAGGGCTGGAGGCCGAGATCTTCGGTCCGCCCAAGCACGCTGATCTGGGCATGAGCAATGATATGTATGGAGAGGTGCTCTCAAGACTTCAGGATGAACAGGATGCGCACAATCCCGGCCTGAGGAATCTGGGAGGGCCTGAAATGGCATTCAAGGTGAACGGCATTCCGTATGAACCCCTGGCGAAGATGGGGGACGTTGCCTCGGGTAAGGCGCTTGCTGAAAAACTGACGAAGGAGTTCGAAGGCAAGCTCGAGGGCGAGTTCGGAGTCTTGAGAAAGGGCAAAGAGATCTATCTGATGTCCCCTGCGAATATGAAGGAACTCAAAGCTCTGCCGGATGGTAAAAAGGAGGGATGGAAGATAGAATAGGGAGCGGACTTATTTCTTCGCTTCTTCCATCTTTTTTCTGACCATGTATATCATGCCCTTGGTGTGCGGGTCTTCGGGTCGCACCTTCTCAGACATGAGGAAGTAGTTGAGCGAGCTCTCCAGGTCCTTTGCACAGCTGTATTCGATCTGGCCCAAGTTCGAGAGCACGATGTGGTTGTCGGGCGAAAAGTCAAGCGACCGTAAAAGCCTCATTTTCACGAATTCGTCGCATGTCTCGGACGGGCCGGATGGGTTGTTGCGAGATGCCCTGATATTGTAATCGTGCGCGAGCAGCTCGAGTTCGGTCATGAACTTCCACCTGGCGTCCGGCCGTTTCTTTGAAAAGATCCCGGAGTCGTTCACCATGAGGTCCATGAAGAGCACTTCGTCGTCCCCGAGCTCCAGCCCGACCAGCGCGTGATCGGCAGGCATGATCGCATTGTCGTAGTGCACCTGTACCGGCCTTGCATCGATCCCTGCCAGGTTCGAGAGCGCGGTGTAGAGGATCACGAACTCGATACACGTGGCCTTGCCTGCCTTTATCACGCCGAGCGCGTTCTTCTCCGGGTCCTTCTGCTCCTCGTCGAAGACTATGCCCATGCCGCCGCGCTTTGCGGGCTTGCGTATGAAATCGAAGATGTCGAGGGCCACGGTTTTGTTGTACTCCGGGCTTCCGGGTTTCAGGCCGTCTGATACCGCCATCATCTTGAATGACTCCACCTTGGCCACGACCCGCTCGAAGTACCACTCGGCCTGAGTGTCCGCAGCGCAGTCGGTGAAGAGCCAGGGTATGCGCATGTCGCCTCTCTGCGAGAGGAAACAGGCGAACGGAGAGTCGAACTCGAAGCTGTCGTCGACAAACACGCTCTTTGCCGCGCGCTCATGGTCCGCATCCTGCTCGCGCTCAGCGGCATCGATGGCTGCTGCATAGATGTCTACGGGAGTGATATCGGAAGAGGGGGAATAGCCCAGGTTCTCCGCCATATACCGGCAGATCGCGAACGCGGACTCATCGGCCTTTACCTGTCTGCAGAAATCGCTCAAATGCCCCCCTCTGGGCCCTGCGTGATTTCACTCCCTTATCGCACCTTTTTTGAAAAAGTTGCGCGGATTTTTCGATTTAACCGTATGATTTCTCTAGATTTGGACCAGCTCGTATTCGCGGCTGCCGAGGCCCATTTCAGCCGCCCTGGCCAGTTGTATCCTGCCGTCCACGCCCGGGTGGGCATCCTCGAAGACGTCGCCGCCCGACTTGAGGACAAGGTCGAACGAGGCCTGGTCTATGGCCACCGGATCGGCGGAGACCAGTATCCCTATGTCAGGGACCATGAGCCTCTCGCCCCTGCTCAGACAGTCGCAGTTCGGCGTGATGTGGTTGAGGAAGTTGACGAACGAGAGCCTCTTGTCGGTCGCAGCGCCCATCGCGTACTCGACCATGCGCTCCTGTACCTGCGCTGCCCCCTCGCTCCAGGTGATCGAGAGCGCGCCGGTGGGGCAAGCGACCACGCATTCGCCGCATCCCACGCACAGCTTAAGATTTATGGAGGCCTTCTTGTTTTCCACGGTCGCTGCACCGTGCGCGCACACTTCTGCGCATGCTCCGCACGCTATGCAGTCCGCTTCCTCGTATGCGGGCGTAGCGCATGAGTGCATCTCGAACTTGCCTATGCGCGCGCCGCACCCCATGCCGAGGTTCTTGATCGCGCCGCCGAAGCCTGTGAGCTGGTGCCCCTTGAAATGGGAGAGCACGACGATCGAGTCCGCCTCGCAGATTCCGCTTGCTATCTTGACCTTGGAGAAGTGGACGCCGTTCACCTTGATGTCTTGATAATCGGTCCCCCGCAGGCCGTCCGCGATTATCACCGGCGCGCCCATGGACTCGATGGTGAATCCGTGGTCGGCCGCGACCCCGAGGTGGCCGATCGCGTTGTTGCGCGGGCCGTGGTAGATCGTGCAGGTGTCCGTGAGAAAGGGTCTGGCCTTCCTCTTTTTGATCATCTCGAGCACCGGCTTCACTAACTCGGGCCGGATGTAGCCGTCGTTGCCCTCTTCGCCGAAGTGCATCTTGACCGCGCACCGGTCGTCCTCGTGCACGCAATCGAGTGCGCGGCTGGCAGCGAGGAACTTCGTGAGCTCCTTCCTCCTCGCCCACGGCAGCATGTAGACCTTGGATTTTTTGTTGGCTACGCCCATTGCGGGAACAGTTTCTTGAGCACCGGCAGCGTCACCTTGCCGCCCTTTGTCTGAAGCCCCTTCGCGAGCACGTGGTCGGATGCCAGCGCCTTCTCCACGCCCTTGTTCGCGAGATTGAGAACATACGGGAGCGTGGCCGTGGTCAGCGCCTCTGTGGAGGTGTGCGGCGTGAGCGCCGGCATGTTCGGCACCGCGTAGTGGATCACGCCGTGCTTGAGGTAGGTGGGATCGTCGTGGCTCGTCGCGCGGACGGTCTCGATGCATCCGCCCTGGTCGATCGCGACGTCGACGATCGCGGAGCCGGGCTGCATGGTCGCCACCATCTGCTCGGTCACCAGGTGCGGCGCTCGGTCGCCGGCGATGAGCACTGCGCCGACGAGGAGGTCTGCCTTAGCTGTCCATTCCGCTATCGAGTCTGGGTTGGATTTCACCGCCTTCATCTTTCCGTTGTACTGTTTCTCGATCTCGTGGAGCTTCTGGTCGCTGATGTCCAGCACCACGGTCTCGGCCCTGAGCCCGAAGGCCACGTCGGCCGCGTTGTGGCCCACGATTCCGCCGCCGACCACGACCACCGTGCCGCGCCTGGTGCCTGTCACGCCGCCGAGCAGCAGTCCTTTGCCGCCGTGGTTGCGGTGCAGGAGGTATGTCCCGATCTGCGTGGCGATTCGGCCCGCGACCTCGCTCATCGGGGAGAGCAGCGGGAGTTTACGGTCGTCGGTCTCGACCGTCTCATAGCCGATGGATAGGGTCTTGTACTCGCACAGCGCGTCCACGAGCTTGGGCACGCTGGCCAGGTGCAGGTATGTGAAGATGTTGAGGTCGGAGCGGAAATACTTGTATTCGGTCTCGAGCGGCTCCTTGACCTTGACGATCATCTCCGCGTTCTTCCAGATCGTCTCAGCGTTGTTTTCGATCTTTGCGCCGGCCTTGACGTACTGCTCGTCCGAGATTCCGGAAAGGATGCCTGCGTTGCGCTCCACGTAGACTGTGTGGCCTGCGGCGGCGAGCTCCTTCACGCCCTTGGCGGTGACTGCTACGCGGGACTCCTTGGTCTTTATTTCCTTCGGAACGCCGATGATCATCTTACGCCTCCTGGTTATGGGGTGCTTTTCTCTATCGTCATGGAGCGTCTGCGTCAACCTTTTAAAGCCTACCCATCCGTACAACTTGTTGATTTGTATAGTTATTGAGCTGACGCATCAGGACATGCTCTCTGATGCAGGGCGCATAGGCATATGCACCCATGTCCTGCAATAAATACGCAACATGTTTGGGCCGGGGCCGATAAGGCAGGGCAGAGAAGCGAAGCGGCTGAAAGGGTGGATATGAGAGAAAAAATCATAGTCACGGCGGCGGCATGTGCGCTGATCGCCTCATGCTCAGGGTCGAAGTCAGCCCCGAGCCCGGACGTCTCGGGATGGCCGGTCACGCCCTTTACGATAACGAGCGAGTCGCAGCTGATCGGCGGGCCCAACGCGCAGGGCAGGGTGGGCGACGTGCTGCTCGCCAACGACAAGATCCGAGTGATCATCCAGAAGCCTGCGAAGAACTCCGGCGTGAACTCGTTCGGCGGCAACATCATCGACGCGGACCTCGCGAGGTCCGGCGCCGGCCAGGACAACTTCGGCTCTATCTTCCCGTTGGTCAACATAGAGTGGACCGTCAACTACACGAACTACGAGGCGGTCTCAGAGGGAGAGGACAGCTCCGCGCAGGTCCTTCGCGCCTACGGCACCGTCGACGCCTACGACTACCTTGACCTCGACTTCATAGGCGAGGTGGCGCAGGGGGTGGCGGGGCAGGCGATCACCTTCGCCAACCGCTTCGACGACCGCCGCAGCCCGTTCGAGATCTACGACGACCTCAAGGGCTTGAGCTTCGACGTGGTCACCGACTACACGTTGGCGCCGGGAAAAAATTATCTCAAGATCGAGACGACCTTCAAAAACGCGGGCGAAGAGGACGTGAAGATGCCGGTGGGCCAGATCATGAACGGCTCAGGGCAGGTCTCCATGCTGATCCCGGGGATCGGTTTCACGCCCGACCTCATGACGCAGGTCGGCGGCAGCAGCCCGGCGGTGGTCTACGCCGGTTTCGACGGCGTGGACGTCTCGTACGGATACTTCTTCAAAGCCGCGCAGTTCATCGATCCCGAGAGCGACGAGCCCTTCAGGACCACGACGATTTCCTATTCCGATGTCACCGGCATCCTTCTCGGCGAGGAGTTCTTGAAGGTCGCTCCGCTCGGGCAGGGCGGCACGCCCGAGATAAATTTCACGATACCCGCCGGCGAGACGAGGACCGTGACCGGTTATTTCGTCGTGGGGAGCGGATCCGCGGGCTCTGTGCTCGACGCAGGTCTTGAGGCGATCGGCGCATCGGTCAGGCCGTTCTCGGCCAAGGTCGTGGACGAGGCCGGGGCCCCGGTGGCCGGGGCGACCGTCGCGGTGATGGCGGGTTCCGCGACGCTCATCACCTATCGCACGGATTCGTTCGGCAAGTGCCAGGGCATGCTCCCCACCGGAGGGGACATGGAGTCGCGGCGCTTTGGAGACGGAAAGTACAAGGCCGTGGTCGAAAAGCCGGGATACCACGCCAACGGCACGGTGGATGCCGGCAGCTGCGCTCCGGCGGAGATCGATCTCGCGGCGCAGCCTGCGGCATCGGTCACATGCACGCTCGGCCAGGCGGGCGCCGTATCCCTCGCGGGCGCCGTGACCGACGCGGATACCGGCGCCGCGATCCCGGCGAGGCTCACGATCGCGGGCGAGGACCCGAGCCCCAACAAGGTGGGCGGCGCAGGAAGGTTCCGCTCCACCATCCACTGGGAGCAGCCGTTCGGGGCGGTGGACGTGAAATACATCACAGCGAAGGGCACGTTCGATCTCACGGGCTCCTCCAGCTTCGGCATCGAGCCCGGCACCTATCTGTTCGTCGTCAGCCGAGGCCCCGAGTACACGGCGCACGAGCAGGTGGCGGAGGTGACGGCCGGAGGCACGCTCTCGCTCGAAGGGATCTCTCTAAAGAGGGTGAGCCCAACACCCGGTTTCATAAGCGCCGACTTCCACGTGCACTCGAACGTGAGCCCGGACTCCATGCTCCTGCAGAAGCTGAGGGCCTTGTCGGCCGCGGCGGAGGGGCTGGATGTCCTGCATTCCTCGGACCACGACTTTGTCACCGACTACGCTCCGTTCATCGCCGAGCTCGTCTCGGAGGGGTACATAGGCGCCGGCGGTATGGCGACCGCTGCGGGCGACGAGATCACGCCCAACCACTACGGGCACATGAACGCCTTCCCGCTGACAGCCGATCCGGCTGACCACGAGGGAGGAGCGCTCGACTGGAGCGCATCTCCCATGGACGTGGTCGGGCCCGACCCGGACCTGTGTCTCGGGCTCGACGATCTCATATCCGCTCTGCGCGAGGATCCGGGCGAAGAGGTCATCCAGATAAATCACATCATGGACAACCCGACCGGGATTCCCCTGGCGGCCGGCTGGGTCACCACGCCGTTCTACATGAAGGACTTCGGAGTCGCGCCCCTCTCGAGCTACGCGGACCCTGTGGAGAGGCGCATGCAGCCGCGCAGCGAGGGCGTATTGTTCCCGCTCGCATACGGCACGTCGGATCTGGTGACGCTCGATTTCGATGCCCTGGAGCTGATGGTCGGCATGCACCTGCATGACACCGGCATGCTCTACCGCTCCGCGCTCCCGACCTGGTTCAACCTCCTCAACCTGGGGCTCATCGTCACCGCCACCTCAGACTCCGACAGCCACACAGCGATCGCAAACCCGATGGGGCTCCCGCGCAACTTCATAGCCAGCTCGGTCGATCCCGCGGACGGGATCGGCGCGAGCCACGACGCGATCGACATCGAGGAGTATGCGAAGGCCATACGCGACGGCGGGGTGGTCGTCTCCGCAGGCCCGTTCATCTCCGTGAAGGCGCAGGGGGAGTCGGGCGAAGCCTCCGTAGGCGGCACGGTGACGGGTGGAAACGCACACTTCGAAGTGCGGGTCACAGCTCCCTCGTGGGCGTGGTTCGACACCGTGGAGGTCTACGCCAACACCGAGCCCATACCAGTGGACGACGACACCGACATGCCGATGCAGGGCACAGCTTCGGATCCGGCGATCTTCTACAGACCGTACCACGTGCCGCGCTACACCTATCAGCCTGCGAAGTCGTTTGCGCTCTCGGGGGGCACCCTCGCCGACTGGAAGAAAGAGGGCGGCGCGATAACCGCTGTCGCATCCTTCGACCTCGCGGTCACCGAGGACACCTGGGTCGTGATCGTGGCGAGGGGCACGCCCGGCACCGAAGGCTATCGCTCCCTCTTTCCGATCGTCACGGACGTGCTGATCGACCGAGCGAAGAAGCCGGCTGCCTTCGACCCTGCGGACCTGGCCTCTTTCCACTCCGACGATCTCGTCGGTGCGCCCGCCTGGGCCATCGCCAATCCGCTCTTCATAGACGCGGACGGCGACGGCTTCACGGCGAAGTACGTGAGGGAAGGCATATCCCCGATCGTGCAGAGATAGCCCTACCTGCAACTCGCGTGCCTCCACAACATGGAGATGAACATCCCTCCGATCCCGGTGAGGCCGTAATAACCCTCATAATCATAGCAGACTTCATGCTGGACGGTCTCAGCTCTCTGCTTTGCCTGTGTCTGGGGCTTTGTCGCCATCACATCTTCGCAGACCTTCATCCTCGACATGGTTGCGCCGTAGCCGGTGTCGCCGCTGTATTCCATGTGGCATATTCGTGTCTCTGACATCTCTTCCTCCCTTTGATCTGGCTGATGTTTGCCTTCAGTACACCCTGTCTCCGTATCCGTTCATGGTGGTGAACGGATCATCCTTGTATGCAGGCCTGACTGTGGGCGTTGTTTCCTTGGCGCCCACAGCGACCGTGCCGCAGCTGCCGAACAGCATGAGAATCAGCCCCAAAATCGTGAAGGTCTGCGTCTTTCTCTCGCCGACCCTGAAGATCGAGCAGGAAGCGGCCTGTGAATAGGTCGGGACCGCGTTCACCTCGGCAATGCCGAGATAGCCGCTCTGAGGTGCGATCGCCCTTGATGTTGCCTCGTCTTCCGCCTCGTCCTCCGACGAGAACAGATCGACCAGGAACCTCACGGTTGCGTCGTACCTCTTCTGCTGCAGCGCCGATACTTCACATAGATTACTCATTTCCTCTTCTCCTTTCCGCGGATCATGTCCGCAAGTTGTTTAAGATCGTCCGTTTCAAACTGCGATAAGCGCAAAAACGAGCGTCGCCGCTGCCTCGTGGCAGCGGGAAAATTCACTAGAGATTTATTGATTCAGAATGCTGTTTTGATGCGGGTCACTTCTTGAAAGCGGGGTTTTTAAATGCGTGATGCGCGTGATGCGGTCGCCAGTTTTTCGGACACACGCGCTTCGACGCGATAATAAATCGCGCAAAGGAGAACTCCATATGTGTGCCCGTGTAATTCATTGAAAAGGCACCCTAGGGGAAAGATGGCGCCCGTGCAAGAAAAAAATCGCCGCACGACTCATTCGTTGAGCTTTTCCCGGGAATCTGCTAATTTTTGGAAGATATTTTTATGGGGGAGGGGATTTGAAAAGAACGGCGATTGCTCTCGTTCTGACCCTTGTCGCAGCTGTGTTTGCGGCCGACGCCCATGCCGCCGTATTCGACCCGGGCGCCGGCTGGCGCTCGCTGGATTCCCCGCACTTCAAGATCCATTACCCGGAGCGCATCCGCACGGTCGCCGAGAAGGCGGCCGTCATCCTGGAGGACTACTACCCGAAGGCCGTGGAGCTCTGGGGCTGGAAACCGTCCGGAAACACGCAGGTCGTGCTCAACGACAACAGCGACGAGTCCAATGGCATGGCGAGCGTGCTCCCCTACGACTGGATGCTGATCTACGTGGCCCCTCCTTCGCCCGGTTCTTCTCTTGCGAATTACGACGACTGGCTCAGGATGCTCCTGATCCACGAGTTTGCGCACATCGTCCAGATAGACGCGGTCGGCGGTTTTTGGAGGCCGTTCCGGTTCATCTTCGGCAAGACGGCCGCCCCGTCGGGCATGAACCCGGTCTGGTTCCGCGAGGGTGTGGCGCAGTTTTCCGAAACCTACTTCACCGAGGGCGGCCGAGGCCGCGGCTCTTACAGCGAGATGATCGTGCGCATGGACGTGCTGGATGACGAATTTCTCACGATCGACGAGGCCGACGGCCTGGGATGGCGCTGGCCCGGTTACAAGAGCGCGTACGTCTATGGAATAAAGTTCACGCAGTGGCTCGTGGACCGCTACGGGCTCGACCGGTACCTGGAGTTCGACCGAATGGTCAGATCTAGCCCACTGCTCGGGATGCTCAACCACAAGACCCGAAACGTCTACGGAAAGACCTTCTACGAGCTCTGGAACGAATGGAAACAGGATCTCTCCGATGAGTACGCCAAGGAGAAGGTCGAGCTGGAGGAGGTGGGGATCAGCGAGCCGGATGAGGTGATACTCCCGATCAGGCGCGACGAGGAGTTCAAGATCCCCACGCTCTCGCCCGACGGTTCGAAGTTGGTCTACCAGGTCCTCTCTCCGCACGGCAGGCCCGAGATAATGCTCCTGGATATGGCCACCGGCGAGAAGACCCGCCTGCACAAGGGGCACGAGGCTACCCAGTTTTCATGGAGCCCCGACGGGACGAAACTCGCCTATTCGGACATGGGCAGATACAAACACTACAACAGATTTTTCGATCTGTGGGTGTACGATTTCTCGATAGAGAAACAGAATAAGAGGCTCACGAAGCTCACCTCCGGGGCCAGGGCGCGCGACCCGGAGTTCGATCGCACGGGCGATTCGATAATATTCGTGGCCGGCGACGCCGGGACGGACAAGCTCAAGAAGATAGACGTCGAGACCAAGGAGATAGTGGAGCTCACGCCGGCGGTCGAACCTTATACCCAGTTCGCCAATCCCAGGGTCTCGCCGGACGGCGGCTCGATAGCGCTCTCGGTCTGGCAGCCGGGCGCAGGATGGCGGGTTTGGCAATACACCGTTGACGGCCGGCCCATCCGCCGGATGACGGACGGCAAGGGGCTCGTCATCGAGAGCAGGCCGGTCTGGTCGCAGGACGGCGGTTCGATCGTCTTCTCCTCCGACGAGGGGGGGATCGCCAACCTGTATCGCGCGAGCCTCGGCGGAAAGAAGGTCGAGCGAATCACCAACGTGATATCGGGCGTGTACGAGCCTACCGTCACCACGGGCGGCACGGTCTATGCCCAGTATTACACCTCCAAGGGTTTTGTGATCGGGAGGTTCAACGAACTCTTCAGGTCGTATCCTCCGATCGAGAAACGCAAAAGCCGGACGTCGGAGTACTGGGACCGCGAGGGCAAGGGCCTCGATCGCGGGGTGAAGGTGAGCACCACGTTCACGACCAGGGGAAAAGTTAGCGATGAGACCACGACTACGGTGAGCGCCGGCCCTGAAGAGGGGGGCGAGGGTCAGTATCCCATAGAGGAGCTCAAGCTGATGGACCGCAACTACGTCGCCTGGGGAGCGCCCCTCCTCCTGCCCAGGTTCATACTCCCGGCGGCCGCATATGCGGATGATACGCTTTTCGCCAGCGTGATGACCGGCGGCTCCGACCCGCTCAGGTGGCAGAACTGGCTCGCGGGCATGACCTATATGCTGGACGCCAATCACATCGGATATTTCGGCCGCTACTGGTACAACAGGTACAAGGTCATAGGAGGCGTTGGGGTAAGGGACTACGCCGTCGACTTCGGCAGCATAACGTTCGATTATGACAACGATCCCGCAACCGCTGCGGACCAGAGGACCGTGCACTATTTCGAGCACCGCCGCGGTGCGAACGCGTTCCTTATGCTGCCTTATAACGAGCACCTCTTTTCGCTCTCGTATTTCTACGAGGATCACATGCCGAAGACGAGGCTCACTCAGCCGGAGCAGGACGCGCTGAACCTGGGCATCTTCGCCGGCATGAACTTCGAATACAAGTACAACGACTGGGAGGAGTTCCCGGCCTCCATCAGCAAAGAGAACGGCCGCACGATAAGGCTCACCACCAACATCACGAACAAGTTTTTCGGGAGTGCGGACCGCAACGAGCAGGTGATCTTCTCCGGCGATTGGCGCGAGTACGTGAGGCTGGGGAGGCATCAGGTGCTCGCGCTGCGCGCTTCGGGCGGAATGACGTGGGGCGATCAGCTCGTGCAGGGAACCTTCGGATTGGGCGGCGCCGTGGGCGAGGGACCCCTTTCGTCGGGGGGCTCTTACACGTACTTCCCGCTGCGCGGCCTTCCCATCTCCGCCCTCTCCAGGACCAGGGCCATGCTCTTCTCCGCGGAATACCGCTTCCCGATATTGGAGCCGCTCAGGGGCATAGGCACTGCGCCGGTCTTCCTCAAACATTTGAGCGGCGCCATATTCGTGGACTACGGCAACGCGTGGAACGCGCACGAGGGGGGATGCGACAGCTTCAAGACCTTCTTCGACCAGTTCCTCATGGGCGTGGGCGCGGAGCTGCGCGGCGATTTCATCATCGGCCACGGGCTTCCGATACACGGCAGGCTGGGCTACGGCATAATAGTGGTGAACCGGGACCGCATAAGCCGCCTCACCGATCCGCTGCTGGGCACGAGCATAGATTACGGCACGCTCCTGCTCGTCCTGGGCTATGCATTTTAAGGCTATGATGAAAACTCTTTCAATGAGGATCTCTTTCGCGATCGTCATCTGCGTGGTCGCGTGCGCCCAGGGCGGGGCAAAGGCCGCCCAGGCGCCCGGCCCGCAGTCCGGGAAGGCCGCACCCATTGCATCGGCGGCCGACCTCGACGGCGTGATATCCGGAATCCGCGACCTTGAAAAGCGCGCATCTTCGTATACGCCCGCAGAGTGGGACTTCGTGCTCGGCTACGCCCACTTTGCTGCGGGGAGATACGAGGAGGCCGAGAGGCGCTTCGCCGCGGCCTCGGGCCGCATCCAGGAGCTCTCCGATTACATCCTCTATCATCGCGCCGCGTGCGCCGTGAGGCTGGGCAGGTATTCCGATGCCATGGCGTTTCTGGATGAACTCGCGGCGGCATTCCCCGACACGGCGTTGGCGGGGGATGCTCTGGTGGAACGCTCCATGGCCCTCACGGGCATGAAGCGCTATGGAGAGGCGGAGGCAGGTCTGAGGAGGGCGCTCGGGGACGCCCGGGACTCCGAGGCCGCTCGCATCGAGAGGCTCATCGCGGGAAACTACGTGGCGATGGGCGACTCCGAGAAGGCGGTCGACTTCGTGAAGCGCCTGGCGATATCGGCCGGTTCCGAGCAGGATCTGGCGGTCCTCTCAGAGCTCATGTCGGATGTGAAAAAGCGCTTCGGCGTGGACGTGGGGAAGTGGCTCGCCGCGCCGTCGAGGCAGATGGCGCTGGTCCGTTCGTTCATAGGGCAGTCTCAGTGGCGGGATGCGGGCGTGCGCCTCGAGAATATGCTCCGCGGTTCGGGTTTGGATTCCGACGAGCGCATTGAGGCCAAGTGGCAGCTCGCCAAGTGCTATCGCTGGACCCACCGCTACGACGAAGCGATAGCGCTCATAGACGAGCTGACCAAAAACCCGTCGGGCGGCCCGGGCGTAAACGGGATCGAGTCCACGCTCGCGATGATCTACGCCAAAAAGAATGAGTTCGAAAAGGCGAGGGCGATTCGCCGGCGGATGCTGGAGAGGTTTCCCGCCGGCTCGCGCGCGGCCGCGGAGATCGCGTTCAAGATAGCTTTTTTGTATTTCGACGAGGGCCGATACGACGAGGCAATAAAGCGCTGGGAGACGGTGGCCGCGATGCGCGGCGCCGGCTCCACCGCGTCGCTCGCGCGATGGTACATCGCGTGGAGCCACATGATGAAGGGCGCGAGCTCCGCGGCGCTCGCTGTCTTCGACGATATGCTCAAGTCCCGCGGCGCCGGCATCGACGACAGGATCGGATACTGGAAGGGCCGCCTGCTCCAGTCGATGGGCAGGGAATCGGAATCGCGCGAGGCGTTCAAGGAAGTGATCAAGAGACATCCCAAGGGTTACTATGCCGAGCTGGCGCGCCGGAGGCTGGCCGAGAGGAGCGTCGGCGAACGGGACATCGTCAGGGCAGAGGGGAGCTGGCCTTCGGCTGCGGACTGGAAGCCGGGCCAGGTTTCGAGCGACGGATGTCCGCATATGGCAAGGGCGCTTGTCTTCGACCGACTGGGCCTGCACGATGCGGTCGGCCGCGAGCTGCGCGCCATAGACTTGAAGAGACATCCGCACCTCGCGTTGCCCGCGATGTGGCTTGCGCGGCGCAACTTTGCCCATGATTTCTCCTACAGGATGGTGAACAACGGCGCGTACAAGGAGACCCTGAGCCGTCCGCCCGGCGGCGATCCGTTCGCCCGCTTCGTTTGGGAGCAGTCCTATCCCAGCGCGTATGAGCCGGTCGTGGAACGCTACGCCCGGGTCTCGGGCGTGGATCCCCTGCTCGTCTGGTCCGTGATGAAGAACGAGTCCACCTTCAAGCCGCAGGTCGTCTCGCCGGCGGGCGCCGTGGGACTCATGCAGCTCATGCCGACGACCGCGCAACGGCTCGCCGGCGATGCGGGCGTGGACGGCCATTCGCGCCTCGACCTCTACGACCCCGCGACGAATATCGCGTACGGCGTCACGTACCTGGGGAAGCTCTCCAACATGTTCGACGGCAACGCCGTGGCCATGATCGCATCGTACAACGCGGGCGAGGAGGCGGTGGGCCGCTGGCGCGCCAACAGCAGGGCCAAGGACATCGAGGGATGGATAGAGGAGATCCCCTACGCCGAGACGAACCTCTACGTGAAGAAGGTCCTCACCTCATACTGGAATTATCAGAGGCTCTACGGCGATCAGCCGATCGCCAACATCGGCCCCAGGCAATAAGGGACAGCCCGCAAAGAATTCAATTCATCGTTTCAATGTATCAACCCCGCCTTTTTCTTTTTCTGAGGCAGCGGGGCCATGAGCTTTCTTATCGCCTGGAAGAGCGACACGATCGCCTTGTCATGCGTTCCGACTTGCCTCTCGAGCTCGGCGAGCTTGTCGGCCAGCTCTTTGTGGGACGCCAGGAACTGTCGCAATCGTATGAATGCCCGCACTACATAGATGCTGGCTGCGACCGCGCGCTCAGACCGCAAAACATTGGCTGCCATGACAGCGCCGTGCTCGGTGAAGGCGTAGGGGAGATATTTGATATTTGTGCCTCTCTTCAAGGTCACAGATTGTGACCTTGAACGCATAGCCTCTTCAATATTGAGTTGAAACATAAAATCTGCTGGAAAACGCTCACTGTTCCTTTTTACTGCCTGATTGAGAGCCTTTGTAGTGACTCCATAAAGTTCCGCGAGATCTGAATCCAGGATGATCTGTTGGTTGCGTAAAAGCAAAATCTTGTTTTCGATCGTTTTGGTTGGGATCAATTCGTTGTGCTGCGACATATTTTCCTCCTGAAATCAATTAGTTGTACGTTTGAGATCGCAATTTGCGACCTCAAAGGCGCAATCTCTTGTTTATTAACTGGTATAGCAATTCTCATGCCTGCGTGGATGGACGGGAAAACAACGAGTTAGAGAAATCGGGTGCAGCGAAACGCTGCACATCTGCAGCGATTCTGTGCACTCGCTCCGAGTACTGATATAGGGGACAGTCCGCGGCAGTCGCTGCGCCTCCAGGCTCCGCTCCTAATATTTCCCGCATTTCGGCAACTTATTGAATACAGACGAGAAAAGGGGACATGTACGCGTTACGTGTCCCCTTTTCTCACTCTTCGCTTGCGGTCCAGTCTTGACCATGAACGCAGCCTTTCGGGCGTTTATATTTGTGGTATAAAAGTCTTTGTATTTATCCATAAGTATATATAATATTATACTTATGGAAAAAGATGATTCGTACAGCAAGGCCATTGAGGTCTTTAAGTCATCAGGTGGCGTGATGAGGATATCCGAAGGCATAAAGCGAGGTATCAACCCCAAGACCATCTATGTGCTGCTCGAGCGGGGCGTCATTGAAAGGATCGGCAAGGGGCTCTATAGGCTGGTCGATATGCCCGACCTTTCAAATCCCGATCTCGTTATCGTTGCCAAGAAAATTCCGGACGGCGTCGTGTGCCTCCTCTCCGCGCTTCAGCACCATGGCATGACGACGCATATTCCCAAGGTCGTGGACGTGGCCCTGCCAGAGCGACACCATGCGCCGAAGATAAAGCATCCGCCGGTGAAGATAGTCAGATTTTCCGAGGAATCCTTTAAAACGGGCGTCGATGAGGTTGCGATCGACGGCGTCATCGTAAAGATATTCAACCCAGCAAAAACAATTGCTGACTGCTTCAAGTTCAGGAATCGCATCGGCATCGATATCGCGGTCGAAGCCCTGCGGTCAGGGTACAAGCAGAAGAAGGCGACACCCGCCGATATCCTGAAGTATGCCAGGATATGCAGGGTAGAGAAGATAATCAGGCCGTATCTTGAGGCGCTCTTGTGAAGAACGATATCAAAAATGTAGCGCACTCGGTTCACCGACGATTGCTCAATGAATCCCGCAAGCGGAACCAGCCGTTCAACGCAATCCTGCAGCTCTATGCCATCGAGCGCTTCCTGTATCGTATCGGCAAATCGGAGTACTCCAAAAAAATCCTCCTCAAGGGCGCGCTCCTGTTGCAGGTCTGGAAGATGCCTATAGTAAGGCCGACGATGGATATAGATGTGCTTGGAAGACTCGAATCGTCGGAGAATGCATTGGCCCGTGTCATCAAGGACTGCATGGAAGTGACGGTAGACGATGACGGGCTCGTATTTCATACCGGTACCATAACGACCGAGACCATAACGGAGGATGCCGATTATCAAGGCGTCCGCATCAGGTTCAAGGCTTCCTTGGGCAATGCCGATATCACATTGCAGGTCGATGTGGGAATAGGAGACGATGTAGTCCCCGAGCCGCTCTGGATCGATTATCCCGTTCTGCTGGACAATGAGAAGCCGCACCTGCTCGCATACACACCTGAAAGCGCGATTGCCGAGAAGTACCAGGCAATGGTGGAACTCGATATGGCCAACAGCCGCATGAAGGATTTCTATGACATCTGGCTCTTATCCGGCAATCTCAACTTCGATGGAAAGCAGCTGGCTGAGGCCATCAAAGTTACGTTTGGAAGACGAAAGACGGCGCTGCCCGCGGATCTCCCCACAGCTTTAAGCGATCGGTTTGTCGAAGATGAGATGAAACAGACGCAATGGAAGGCCTTTCTCCGAAAGAGCGGATTGGAGCAAATTGACTTAAGGGAAACCGTCAAGAGGTTGCACGATTTCCTGATGGCGCCGACAGCGGGATTATTGAACGAAGGGAACTTCGAGTTGCGCTGGAAGGCCGGCGAGGGATGGAGATAGACCTCGGCAAAGGGCGCTGGTGGCTGGTTACATTTCTCTGCTAAGAATATTTCAGCATGTCAGGAACGCGTTGAACACGCCAGCGCATGCACGTCATTAGCGCATGCACGTCATTAGCGCATGCACGTCATTCCCGCGAAAGCGGGAATCCAGTGGTTTTCAGCTCGACGAAACCCGCCTGCCACGAATCTTTCCCGCATTTCCGCAAGTCATTGAATACCTTAGCCTTTCCCAAATATCCCACCCAATCCAGCATCGTGTCAATTGCGGTCCCAGTCCCGACCCTGAACGTCGGGTTACGAGGATTTGTTATAAAAAAAGTTATAAAAATCCGTGCCAGAGCCTGGGTTGGGGATCTGTTTGGGAGGGAGGGACAAGGCCCCTTGACCAAGATATAATTTCTGCAATGATGTCTATGCACTGCTATCAATTTGTAAAAAAATCGGAGTTCAAAGTGAATAATGAAAATGAAGAGAAATTAATCATTCAATCAGAAAACCCCATCGAGCAAATATGGGTACACCTCTCATTGTGGCAAAGTCGTGTTGTTGCTCGCCGGATGATTAAACGGCGTGCTGAAAGAATATCTGTAACTCTTTCAACGGAAGTTCTTAATGCTAAGGCAACTGGTGCTGCGTATTGTATCCGCAACGCATTCAATTACTGGGATACAGGCGTGCTTGATTGGAGTCAACGCCTTCTGAATTCTTATTATGGTTTATTTTGGTTCATTGGAGCGCTTCTCATCGCTGATCCTAAAACTCCATACGATCTGGAACGGTTGGAAGCAACAACTGCGCAGGGACATGGTCTGGGAAACGTAATTGATGAAGACATAGATTTCCCAGACAGTTTCAAACTCTTCGTGAAGGGGGACGGATTTTTTGTCCACTGGCTTCGATATGAAGGTATCGAACCGGAGAACTATACGGTAAAGTCTCACTTGTTATACAAGAGCTTCTCTTCAGAGCAACAGGCACGTCTTTTTAGCATGGGAGATATTCTTGCGAGAATACCTGAAATCTCCTCCATATATGTAACAGCATATGGAAAGCCACCTCTGTCTGTTCATGTCTTCTATAGTGATCGATCTTTCTACGAGAAAACTGAACGTAACTCAGAACTCATCTCACGTGGAACACCGATGTCCAGTTTACCACGTCCTGGTTTTGGAGATGTGTGGCTTGGTTTTAAATCTGTTACCAATCTTGAAGAAGAATTTATTCGTGATGTCCTTAAGCTACCCTTGAAAGACATTCAGCTGTATAATGCCTCAAACGATAGCAACTATTGGATTGGAAAAATATACGTTCCATCTGAATCGCATTGGGGGAGTGAGCTTGGTGTGTATCATTCTGCAAATTGCCCCACGTCGTGGATAAAGCCTCTTTTGGGGACAAAGTTTCAACCACTGACACTGTTATTTGCTTGTTTATATGGAGCGAGCATTCTCGTAAGATATCGTCCACGACTATGGCGAGAAATTCGAGAAGGAGAACTTGATGCAAGCTACGCAGTGTTACGTGCCATGGAAGGTGCTGCACGGCGAATCGTACCTCAATTAATTATGGATCGTCTTTTCGACGGAAAGGCACATGTTGCTCAACCAGGTAGCTTATTTTCTCTTGTTTAAACAGGAGGAATAATGAAATTCAAGGAAATCATTAAACGCCTTACGGGAATAAGCACCCCAGTATTTGGAGTTTCGTGGAATCCCACATCTACAGAACGAGACATCGCTAAAGATGTTGTCACGTATTTAGAGGATAGACGTGTACTATATGTCCCATCAGAAATGGAACAGCCACATCATTGTGTTATGTCGATATTGGAGATCAGAAAATATTTGACTGATGCGATATCAAAACTGGAGCAGGACAGTGAACTTGCAAAATCACTACGTGCTTTGAGAGCAGCTTGTCGTAAATTCCTAGAGCTGACCGATTCTAGAAATGGAGATATTGTTAGATACGGCGCACATTCAGGTCATTGGGCTAGTTGGCAATTCAATGGTGCGCTTGGTGAACTGAGAGGCGTATTTGGCATACATATCGCAAAAATTGCAGCTGCTTATGGACTCAATGTTGAAAATGATTTGTCGTTGATTCTTCCAAGGGAAGATGTTGAATAAATTGAATCCTTTCAAATTGTATCTGAGAATATGGATGGCATCATGGATTATATACATGTAGTCACCGCATTTATAGTTGTTGTGTTCAGTACTGTTCTTCAAATTGTCTCTAAACTTATAGACATCATTACGCACCATGTGCCTGAACTGGCTGGGGTATCTACACTTATCACAGCTATAGTGACCTGGTGTATGGTGCGGGAAATCAAGAAACAACGGCTAAGCTCGCAAAGACCAGATATCATAATTCGTGAGAGCAATTACAAAATTGCCTTGGTCAATTCTAGTTCTGGAGGTTCACGGCTTCACTTTGAGGATGGTGATGTAGGACTCGAAATCGCCAATATCGGGAATGGTCATGCTAAACACATAGAAATAAGATGGAATTATGATTTGTGCGAACTTCTTCGGTTTCTTAAAAAAGCTGATACAGACAAATTATACACATTTGAATTTGAACACAATTCAATAATGCTGACAATTAAATCATGCGATCCCTTCAATACCATACATGCTCATGGTCACGTTCTTACTTCTCAAGCGAAAGCTCATTTCCGTACAATGTTACGAAATGTTGACTCTGCCCATCAGCTAATTCAAATTCCCAATGCTTATTTGGAACTATATTTGGTAATGGTAAGTCTGTACACATTGAATAATCCGAATCACAATACTATTTTTAGTACGATTGATCAGTTTCCTAAGTTATCCGTCAATATAAAATATTTCGATATTGAGAATAATACCTATAATACGAATTATCAAATTCAATTCAATCCCAGTGCCTTCTCAAAGCCTAACATAAGTAGTGAACAAAATATTTATGAAATAAGTTGGGGAGAGATAAGAACAGAAGAAGTTAAGTAAGAATCTGCAAGGAAACTGTACAATTGAGATTTGTGTGAGTTGCAATTTCAGGCACAACACATAACTCATAAAACATCACAATATGTGCAGTCACATACAAAGCCAAAGGGAAGAAAGGGCAGTTCTAGATTGCAAAGATAGCAGGCAAATACAAATGCATTGGCTTCCCCTTTCTAACTCAAATTGCGGGAGGCAAGGACGGTTTGATGAGGGCTATTGAGGAATATATCTAATGAATAAAGCAAAAGCAGAGAAAAAAAAGGAGAGATTACTAGATTTGGTGATTAATCCTTATGAAGACCCTGGTATTGAATACAAGCCAGCAGGTTCCTTTTCTATTAGAAACAACGGATATTTCACAGCACGCTTAATCAAAGAGATAGTGGGTTTTTCTAATGCTGGTGGTGGTACTATTGTTGTTGGCGTTAAAGAATTCAGTAGCGGTTCAAAACGCGTATTGATTGGGGATGACACCTTATCTGAAGATATCTGGTCGACATATGATATTACCCAAGTTCGCAGGGCAGTTAATTCATTTATAGCAACATCTAATCACGCGGAAGAATTATTTACTATCGATCTCATTCCGTTTGAAGGTAAAAAATATCCTATTTTTTCCATTTTCCCTTTCACTTCAGACCCAATCTTTTGTGTGAAAAACTACCCGAGCGATACCTGCAATGAAGATAAATGTCACATATTAGAATCAGGACGAATTTATTTAAGAACAAACGCCGGTGAAATTGTACGTGTTTCAGATACGGAGCATTGGAAACAATTAATTCATAACTGCATTAATGTTAAAAAGATAGAATTAGCACAAGCGATGAAGAATGTCCTAGATCAGTTTGGGTTGATAATCACAGAAGAAAAAAAACCATCTTTGACTAAAAGCAAACCATATAAACGTCCAAACTGGATTGACAATATAATAAAGAAGACAAAGAAGGATGTGACAAATGGGTGATAATAATATGACACAAAGAGACTATATCAAAGGAATGGGTTATTGGGAGGTGGCGCATTGGCTTAGTGGCGATCATAAGTATAATTGGTCCCAAAAAGAACTTCTGACTGCAAAAGAAAAGGCTGAATGTAGAAATACTGGATGGCCCATTGGGGTTACTCTTCATCGCGAGGATGCGCGTCCTAAATACTATAAGGATTCAATTGCTGCCATAATTACTTCTAATGACAGTTATGATGAATGGAAACTCAAGCGTGATGGCAGCTTCTATTTTATGAGGGTATTCGGTGAAGATATAAAACGTGGGGGCAAGAAGAATAATATTCTATTTTTTGACGTCAGAATATGGCGAATAACCGAAGCACTTCTTCACTGTCAAAGACTATATACGAATCTCGGTGTAGAACCAACTGTTGCGATCAGATTCGATTTAAACCACTATGGTTTAAGCAATAGAGTACTAACAGCATCCAACCCCGATCGAGCTTTCTCTATGAATGAACGTACTTGCCACGAAGATGAACTTGATTCTTCGCTTGAATTCTCCCTGTTGGACTTAACAAATAATATCGAATCATATTCAGTCGATCTATGTAAAGAGCTCTTTATTCTTTTCGATGGATGGGAACCTGCCCCAGGTGTTATTGAAGGAGTTATAGCTGACTTTATGAGATCAAGGATATGAGGTAATTAGTTTTTAAGTAAAATTGGAAATAAGCAAGTTCCGGGGATACGACTCAAAAAACAAAACCCCGCAACAAGCACAGTCACATACGAGGCTAAAGGGAACAAAAGGCAGTTCTGGGTCGGAAAGATAGCTGGTGAATACAAATGCGTGGGACTCCCCTTGTTAACTCAAATTGCGGGAGGCAAGGACGGTTTGATAAGGGCTATTGAGGGTTATGTTTGAGGTTAATATCGCCATGGTCTCCATATCCCAGCTCTACTATATATGGGATGGGGATGTAGAGATTTAAAGATTCTAATGGATGCATTTGCTTACATATTAATAGCTAGAAAAATCGGAAGCACCAACTAGTAATGAAAGAGGTCACAGATGATTTCCCTGTTAATGTGCATTTCGAGTGAATGGTTTCATAATGTGGCGGTAGGTATATCGGCATTATTAGTGCCCATTCTAGGTTTTGCTGGATTTAGACAGTGGCGTAGAGAGCTACATGGAAAAACCAAATTCGATATAGCGCGCATGGCAATCAGATATGTCGATGAATTGCAAATGTCAGTACATGAACTGCGTTCAATGGAGCCTTTTGGACTTACTCATAGTGAGTGGTGTGAAACCGATGAACCGTTTGAAGCAGCAATTCCTGATGCGTATGTACGGATCTACGAAAAACAAATTGATTCCATTAATAAAAATCTCATTAACTTGCTTTCGTTACGTTCTGATATTTGCGCATTATTTAAATTGCCTCAATATCTGCAATGGCTAGAAGAATTAAGAGACCAGGTGTCTGCTCTTGGAAGGGCTGTTAGCCTCTACTTTGGATTATCTCGTTTAATATGTGAAGAATATGGTAGAGAAGAAGCTATAAAAAGCAAAACGGCTTTTGAGCGGGATGAAAAGATTATTTTTGCATCCGATTCTGGTGACGAATATGGAAATAAGTTTAACCAACTGATCGATAATATTATGGATGCATTAAAAAAAGAGACTCAATCTTAGTTTGTCATTATGACCTGATATGCTTATATATAGCTCGCCATTGATCATACCTAAACATATCGATATATTTTTTAATGTCACTATCTGCATAGTCGCATGAAGGATCATCCCAACTGGTTGCCATGAGCTCCTTTAAACCTCTTTGCCCCGCCATGGTTTGGCAATAACCTTGAACAATTCCAGTCAATTTTCCCTTAAGGGGCCCATCCCATGTTTTTGCTATCTCTTCATCAGTAAGGTCTTTTCGATCATCGTAGAATTTATTTGTAGCCATAACGACATCATTCTGTCCCGTATATCTAGTGAAGTGCGTATAATCATCTGAATCCAGACTACATTTTACGACATGACCGCCCATCTCATCTATATATATGCCGACTGGTGAGTTGTAGCCAAACTTTCTTAGAATATTTTTTGGATGGAACAGCATCGGGAAGTTGACATAATATGCCCAAAGCACTGACTCTAATATAAATTGGACTGTACACCAAAAGAACAGCCCTTCTAAAACAGGTTCTGGTTTTGAACAGCCTGAACGCATCGCAGATGATGTTGGATGATAAGCGTGTGATGCTTTTTCTGATAAACCGCACATATGCATATGTAATCTTTTTTTAATGGGCTTTGAAAACCCATCCTTTGGAAGGCAACCATTTAGAAGAGTATTCCAACTTGGCTTCTTTCGATCCTTAAAATATTTCTCTAGAATTGCATAGCTATTATCTCTGTTAATAGCTCTGTATATATAGAGCTGCTGTATATTAAATTCCATGAACAACCTTAACAAAACCCGGACGGATATTTGGAAATTATTTAAACCACAAAGAATCAACTCCCTTAAGATATATCCGCTCTCATAATAGAAGTACCATTGGCGGAACATGTTTGGAAAGGGATTCGGATTAAATAGAGGTGCATCAAATATATCTTGCAGATATACAAATGACATCAATTGCCATCTGAATTTACAATAAAGTTCATTGTCTAATTGACTCTCAACTCCCTCTATGCAACTCAGTGTTTTTTTAGCACTATCCGAAAGGAATGAATCATCGAGATCAAGTGCTTTCAGCAATCCAAATGGTTCAACAAGACGCTCCGGATGATCAAGATAGGTGTATGTAACAGTTGACTTAAATGGTTGTTGGGCTTTCCTGACAAGTTGTTCGTAATGAGTCTTCCATGTGCTCTCAGAAGGGCATGAAGATGATTTGTTTGATTGTTCGGACATATGGCCTCGTATTCTATTTGTGCACTATCGGTTTCAAAATATTTATTTTGCAAATTCTAAGAAATTCCAGGGACACATAATTCACAAAAAATAAAGCCCTGTTCTTCAGCAGGGCTTCTTTGTTGAACTGAATTTCAATTAAGTTGTACTTGGAATATTACGCGCATAACCACCTAACGATTTAACGGCCTGTGCAAAGTCCTTATCATTTGTGATCAAAACAAGTCTGTTTATGATGGAGGTCTCGCCTATTAGTGCATCATGAACATTGGCGTTACTTTTTCGTTTTTCTATTTTGTTTAAGCGTAATAAAATCTGATCATATATTTTCCCGTTCCCACAAGCATCGCCAGCACATGAAATGTCAGCAAGAAGAGTTTGCAAGTTCGCTTGATGATCTGGAAGTACTTTTAATAACTTGAGCAGTTGGCTTCTTTTTTCGCAGTGGGGGAACTGCATGAACTCAGTTTGTTGTATATGTGTCACGAAAATTGGATAATCCAGCGGCAGATCGTCCAGTTTAATTTTACCTTCCACTAGATGATTAAAAATATTGGTATCAAGCAAATAACCATTCATGCTAAGTATCCTTTGCTTATAAAGCCCCACCTCATCAACAAGGCCTCTATACCCCCCTCCCACTTTCACTGCAACCGAATCAAGATGGGCGGGAGAGGGTGGTGTGACCTGCGTCAGGGAGAGGCCCTTTGCATTGTCGCCGCTTCGACGATATCATAACTCGCAATTGGTGAAAGGGGGGCCAGATGAAGATATTTGTTTTGACGGCGTTGGCCTTGATCATATTTCCCGCCGCGGCGCTTGCGGCGGCTGAGGCCCCGGACGTGACGCTGCCCGATCCGGACGGGGGGATGCATAACGTGGCTTCGCTCCTCAAGGGCGGAGGGGTGCTGGTGATGACAGCGCCGACCCTTCCCGAGAAGGGTGTGCAGGAGGGTTGGAGCAAGTGCCTGCCGGATGCGATGCCCAAGGGGGGGATGCTCATCTTCATCGAGGACATGTCTGTGAGCGCCTGGAAGTCGATAGCCGAGAATGACATGCGCAAGGACTGGAAGCCGGGCGTGCCGCCGATGCTCCTTCTCGACGAGAAGGGGGGCGTACGCAATGTCCTGGGCGAGGCTCGCGACGCGACGGGCGTCTTTGTCTACGGGAAGGGCGGGGGGCTCGTCTACACCTACAGGGGAGGGCCGAGCGCAGGCGCCGCTAAGACGATCTGGGGGAAGGTGAAATAGCTGCAAAGGGAGGTCCCCCACCGTCTGCCCCTGCGACGGCAAGAAATTCAAGTGGGTATGGATGAAGAGATAAGATTATTTGAATAATCTATTGAAATGATTAAGATATATCTCAGGAAATATTCCTGTGACTGAGCCCACAGAAAAGAAGGTTTGACCCTCGTTCCAAAATAATGGATAATAATCCATAATAATGGAAAAAGAGACCGACATAAAGTCCGCTGTCTTTTCGACAACACTCCACAAGGTGCTGGACTTCATGCTCCAGCATCCCGACCTCGAGCTCAACGATACCGAGATAGCCGGCAGGCTCTTTGGCGCAGGGAAGTCGGCGGTCAATATGGCCCTGCGCAGGCTCGCCGAGCTCGGCCTGATCGAGAGGACGCCGCGCGGCAGGATGAACTTCAGCAGACTCATCGAAAGCCCTCTGGCCTTTGAGCTCAAGATCTTGAGCAACATGCTCGCGGTCTCGGAACTGACGGAGCGGATAAAGCCATTTTGCGCCAAAGTAGTGCTCTTCGGCAGCAGGGCTGACGGCACGCATACATCCGAAAGCGATTTTGACATATTCATTGTGACCTCGGCAGAGGATCGTGTGCTCAAGGTAATAAAGAAGCATCCTTTTGCAGAGATGATCCAGCCTCTCATCAAAAGGCCGGAGCAGATGCTTACGTTCGACAGGGACGAACCTGCCTTGTCGAAAGAAATCAAAAAGGGAAGGGTGCTATGGGAAAGAAGCTAGAGGCGCAGTTTCAGGAGTGCATAGAGCAGAGAAAGATAACCAGGCTCTCCGCTGCAAAGGAACTGGTGGACAAAGAGTTGAGAGCAGCCAGGGGCGATCTTGAGACTGCGCAGACAGGGATGAAGGATAAGAGATGGAAGTGGTGCACGATACAGGCCTACTACTCGATGTTTCATGCTGCTCGGGCTTTGATCTACAGCGCAGGTTACCGTGAAAAGTCGCATCATTGTCTGAGGGTCGCGGTGGAGGCGCTCTTCGTGAAGAAAGGCGCTCTGGAGGAGAAACACGTCGATGCCCTTCAGGTGGCGAAAATCATGCGTGAGAATGCCGATTACGAGGAGGAGTTTACTCATGAAGGCGCACAGAAGATTGTGAAGGCGGCTCAGGAGTTCATCGAAGCTGCGGAAACGCTGCTGATCAAATAGCCATGTTGAAAAAATGAGTCGGTTCTTCGCGTCCTAGATAATTGAAAACATTCCGGATCGTTTTTGGACGGGCCGCCCGCTGCCACCGATTGTCAGATAGATCAGCCTTCGGTCGCCTCCGGGTGGGTCCGGCGACAGCCTGCCTGCCGGTAGGCAGGGACCCGGAGGCGAATGGGTTTGATTTCAGTGTCATATTATGCGAACTAGATTGTCTCTACAGCCATGGAAACCAGGGCCAACATAGTCGAGATCTTCAGCTCCCTGCAGGGGGAGGGGCGATACGTAGGTGAGCCCATGACCTTCGTGCGCTTCAGCGGATGCTCGATGAGATGCGCGTTCTGCGACACGAGGGGGGCTCAGAGGGTCGAGGCCGGCTTCCGCGTTGAGACGCCGCCGGGCTCCCGGACGTTCTCCATGCACAAGAATCCGGTTGCGATCACAAGGCTCGCGGAGATGATGGAGGCGTTTGACGACGAGTTCGTGAGTATCACCGGAGGCGAGCCGCTGGAGCAGGCGGATTTCCTGGCCGAGTGGCTGCCGTCGGTCGCTGCGAAGAGGAGGGTGTTGCTCGAGACCAACGGCGTGCTGCACTCGGCCCTCGGCAAGGTGCTTCCCCATGTCTCGGTGGTCAGCATGGACTTGAAGCTTCCGTCGTCCACGCGCAGGCCCGCCGTCTGGGCGGAACATGAGGAGTTTCTGAGGGCGGTGCTCGCGGCCGGAGTCGAGGCGTACGTGAAGATCGTGGTGACGGGCGACACCTCGGACAACGACATACAGAGGGCCATAGGCCTCGTGGGCAGCGTCAACACGTACCTGCCTATATTCATCCAGCCGGCGTTCGACGATCTCTCCCTGAACGCAGCCATCTCGGAGGAGAGGCTCTCCTCGATCGAGCGCCTCTGCGGCGCTTACCTGACGGACGTGCGCGTCCAGCCTCAGATGCACAGGCAGTGGGGGGTATTATGATCACAAGAGAGGAATACGAGAGCCGCGAGGAGGAGATGCTGGCGCCCTACGCGGCCAAGAGCGCTCGCAGCCGCGGCCGCGTGCACAAGGAGCCCGAGTGCGAGTTCCGCACCTGCTTTGCGCGCGACCGCGACCGGATAGTCCACTGCGAGGCCTTCCGCCGCCTGGAGTACAAGACCCAGGTCTTCGTCAACCACGAGGGGGACTACTACCGCACGAGGCTCACGCACACGCTCGAGGTGGCACAGATATCCAGGGGGCTCGCGCGCACGCTCCGGCTCAACGAGGACCTCGCCGAGGCGATCGCGCTTGCGCACGACCTCGGGCACACGCCGTTCGGCCATCGCGGCGAGACCGCGCTCAACGAACTGATGGCGAACCACGGGGGTTTCGAGCACAACCGCCAGAGCTACCGCGTGGTCACGCTGCTGGAGCGCCGCTATCCTGATTTTCCCGGCCTCAATCTCTCCGCCGAGGTCCTTGAGGGGCTGCTCAAACACGCTGGCGAGTACGATTCCCCGGAGCTCGGCGGCCTAGCGGTGGATATGAAGAGATATCCCTCGCTCGAGGCGCAGGTGGTGAACGTGGCGGACGAGATCGCCTACATGAACCACGACCTGGACGATGGGCTCGAGTCCGGCATGCTGAAGACGGCCGACCTCGACAACGTCGAGCTCTGGAAGCGGGTCAACTCTGAAGTCTCGAAAGATCACCCCGGTATCGCGCCCAAGATGCAGAAGAGCCAGGCGATCAGGAGGCTCATACACCTGCTGGTCACAGATCT